>Ga0209408_1000958_pt1 | contig 19548 bp, 16 predicted proteins | sample AD_UKC107_MetaG_FD_184422 | JGI IMG/M metagenome (GOLD analysis project Ga0209408, IMG submission 184422) | Active sludge microbial communities of municipal wastewater-treating anaerobic digesters from Hong Kong - AD_UKC107_MetaG (SPAdes)... | ecosystem: Engineered > Bioreactor > Anaerobic >... | reverse complement strand
CTGATGGCTTTAGAAAGGTTTTGGAGAAGGAGTTCTCAAGTATTTGGGTTTTTAATACTCGTGGTAATGCAAGGACTAGCGGTGAATTACGCCAAAAGGAAGCAGGTAACGTATTTGGAGGAGGCTCACGTACCCCAATTTCAATTACCCTATTGGTTAAGAACCCGCAAACCAAAGCCGAGAAAGCAAAAATTTACTACCACGATATTGGCGACTACCTAAACCGCGAAGAGAAGCTGGCGATTGTAAGCAAATACAAAACTGTGATTAATCCGTAAATGAGTTGGAGAACTCTTAAGCCCAATGAGCATGGCGATTGGATTAGCCAGCGGAATGATGTGTTCGAAACGTTTATTCCAATTGGAGATAGAAAAGTAGATAAAACCTTTTTTAAACTTGGATTATTTTGCAGAGGACTAGAAACAGCAAGAGATGCTTGGACTTACAACTCCTCTACAAAATTGTTAACGGACAATATATACAAGTCTATTGATTTTTATAACACTCAATTGAGACTATTCAATGAGAAAAAACAAGAAAAGCAAGAAGTAATTGCAAAGGAATTTGTTGCGTATGATGATACCAAAATAAGTTGGTCAAGGGCTTTTATTAATGATTTGGATAATAATCAAACCAAAAAATTTGATACAAATGGAATTAGAGCATCTTTATACCGACCCTATTACAAGCAGATGCTATATTTCAGCAGAGAGTTTAACAATGTAGTATCAAAAATGGATTCATACTTTCCGACAAGTAGTCAAGAAAATCAAATTATTTGCATCTCAGGCTTAGGAGGAAACAAGGATAATTCAACAATCATTACAGATAAAATCCCTGACCTTAATTGCCTTGATGCTGGTACCCAATGCTTCCCCCTTTACTACTACGAGGAGCGCAAGGTACAACAGCGCACACTTTTTGATACTGATGATGGTGAAGGCGACTATATCCGCAGGGATGGTATTAGCGATTTTATACTGGAACGAGCCAAAAAGCAATATGGAAAGAATGTAACAAAGGAGGATATTTTTTACTACGTGTATGGTTTTCTGCATAGCCCCGAGTACCGCACCAAGTTTGCTAACGACCTAAAGAAGATGCTTCCCCGCCTACCCTTGGTAGAGGATGTTCGCGATTTTTGGGCATTCAGCAAGGCCGGCCGCAAGCTGGCAGATTTGCACATAAACTACGAGAGCGTTCCACCCTACGAGGGTGTAAAGGTTTTGGAGTCAGAGCAGTCAGGGCTTGACTTCAAGTCAAACCCTGACTACTACAAGGTGCAAAAAATGCGTTTCTCCAAGAAAGACCAGAAGGACACCATTATCTACAACAGCCGAATAACCATTACCAATATCCCACCCGATGCATACAACTACGTTGTAAATGGCAAAAGCGCAATTGAATGGATAATGGAACGCTACCAAGTAACCATCCACAAGCAAAGCGGCATTAAGAACGACCCCAACGATTGGGCAACCGAAGTGGGCAACCCTCGCTACATACTAGACCTACTCTTAAGCATAATAAACGTAAGCATGCAAACCAATGAGATTGTGAGGGGATTGCCGAAGGTGGAGTTTGAGTAAACAAAACAAATTTGAGTTATGAAAAACATCACTTTTTAGTTAGAATCATTATAAATAGCAGTTATTATAAAATAGAATATCAGACTATTATAGTACAAATACCATGTTAACAACTTATAAAAATTGTTAATATTTTTGCAAATAATTAACCTATTGCTTAATTTCGCATGAAAAGAGAGGCAGTTTTATATCGAAAATCGAAGGATGGGAAAAAGGCATTTTATATTGATGTGGAAAATGCAGACTCCATTTATGATTTTCTAAAATCAGATGAGGCAAACCTTAAGAAATTTAGATATGCTCTTGATTTACTGCTCGAGGGTCGTCCTCCAAGAGACCTTTACGACAAAGAGAATTTTGATAAATGCTGCGAACATGTTACAGCCATTAAACTTTTCAAAGGGAAAAAGAACCCTCGTATATATTGCCAACAATACACTGATGGATGCACAAAAGTTTTTGTAATAATTGCAGCCGAACTTCTTGAAAAAAAGAAGTCGGAAGGACTTACAAATAAAGAGAAAACAATTATTAAAAGGGTCGCATCATACCAATACACTTTACTCGATGAAACCGAATGAAATTAAATCCAAGTTCGACGAACTCCTCAATTCAATAACCCCTGAGGAGCAAATTGAACACGAAGCCCAGCTGCTAGCATTTAAATTTCTTAGCATAATTGATGCTAAGATGGAGGAGCAAAGTATAAGCAAAAAGGCTTTAGCTAAAAAAATTGGCACTTCACAGTCGTTTATTACTCAACTCTTCCGAGGCGATAAGAAACCCAACTGGACAATCCTTGCTAAAATGCAAAAGGAGTTAGACCTATTGTTTACAGTCTCAACTAACGATGAGATTGAGCAAAGGGTTGTAGAAGCAATTTCCCAAGCACATAAGGTTTGGGTCAAGGAGGGTTGCTATAGCCTGACAGAAACCCGAAAGTTATTTGGCAATTTTGAAGTATTAACTAATCCCAAAGATGTACCATTAGCATCATGAGAGCAAAACAATCGCCCCTTAAATTGGCTGTTTTTCACTTAGTAAAGAATAGCTTTGAATTTATTGTTCCTAAAGAAGATGAGATAATTCCCCAAGTTCTTTTCGAATCTTATCCCATTGATATAGATTTTGCACATCAACAGCTTCCCGATTCCACAACCCATATACAAGTGTTCGTTGAAATAAAAATAAACAACTCCAAAAAGAAATCAGGATACAGCATTGTTGTCGAAGGGATGGGTGTTTTTCAATTAGATGACAAGAACTTAGAAAATGAGGTTGCTTACAACCTTCGAATATTTTCATCGCTTAACATGATGATAAATAATTTACGTAACATCATTGCTCAACAAACTGCATTTGCGCCAATGGGAGTATATTTAATGCCTCCAATTGACATCAAAGATTTAATAGGGAAAAAAATGGAGAAAGGTTCAAAAGCAGAATAACTTCCCTATAAAACCCTATTAGCCACAACATTTTAAAAAATGATTTGTGGCTTTTTTTAAATATCTTTTGATATGACTGAAAACTATTCCGACCTCGCAAATCTCTTTGCAAAAAACTTTAAAACAAAATATAAAGAACTAATTAATCGCAACAGCAAACGTCTTAGTCTTTGTGATGAAAAAACACTTGAGCAAGTCAGAATAGAGTTGCTCGACAGTGAATATAGGTTTCTGTTTTCAAGTTTTGGAACAAAAAAATATGCCCGTGAACTTTTTGAAGAATATAACATTCAAGGGAAAAAATACCCAAAAGCCAACTTCTTACAGAAGTTACAATTCGCAAAAGAGAAAATGGTTGAGTTTGGTATGAGTGAGCGAGATAGAATTATTGAGTGGACAAACCGCCCAGATGAGGAACTTGTTAAGGATATGGCTGAATATGCAGCATGGCTTGCAGTAATGAAGTATAGAATTGATGAAGCTGATGTTGTGTTAGATGATGACGGCATACTTGAAAATAAAAGTGATCCGAGCAGAAAGGAAAGTAGTGAGTTGGAGAAATCAAGAAAAACTAAAAGCATAGACTTAAGTTCAATGAGATTAAAGTGGAACGAGGAAGATATTGAAGTATTAAAAGGGTTGTTCCAGCAGCTTACAAATGAAGAAGATTCTTACATTGATACAACAGATTATTTGTTTTTTGAAAACCATTTTACAGGCAAAAAGGAGAAGAATAAGATTGTATGGCTAAAAAGCCTTGGTAGTTTAATTTATTTACTTGACAATCTTTCCAATTACTTGGACAAGGTTTTGTTTGTATCAAATAAAAAAAGAAAAAAGATTAAGCATTTTATTGGGAATCACTTTGTGTATATCAACAATGAAAAAGTAAGAGAAATTTATAGTAAATCAATTTCTGATGCTAGGTCGAAATTTACTGATAGTCGAAAAAATTCAAGAATTGACAAAGAATTGATAAAAAAAATAGATGCTATAATTCAATCACTTAGTAATATTTAAACCAGTCGATGTCGATAATGTTTAAATAAGTTCGACCTCGACTGATTCATCTTGCAGACGAATTTTAAAATATGCAAGATGAAGAATTTGATAACCGATAAGCCTCTTTTTTCTCTAACTGTAGCCGAATATGTTGAACTTCAACAAAGCCTACTTAGAGGATTTCCACAACAATTTACTCAGGCAGAGCAGAAAGAACTCCTAACCATACAGGAAGCAGCCGATTTCCTCCATCTTTCTGTTCCTACCCTTTACACCATGAACTCCAAAGGGCGGATACCCTTCACCAAGGTATCAGGCAAGGTGTACTACCGTCGAACAGCCCTTTTACAATGGCTTGAATCGGGCGAGCGTAAAACCAATGCGCAACTTCGCAAAGAAATACAGGAGGGCTAAGCGATGGATAATTATACCAGCATGGAAATTTACCTTGCCCATTTTGCTAAGGAAATAGAGCAAATGGAGAGCGCGTTGCTTCATGCCTCTTCTAACCCAAATTACAATAAACTGTATCTCCAAAAGAAGTATGAGCAACTTTACCGATTATCTAACATTCATAATGGAATTGAAAGTGAATATCAAAGAATCGGACTAATTGAACCTTTGGCAGACAGGGTTAACAACCTGTTAAATCGAGACCCTGAACTTGGAATAATTCTCATAAAGTATCAAATCCGTCCCAATAACAGAAATTACGGGCTTATTAAGTATTACCCCTACGAATTATGCTAGAAATCAATCCTTTAATAATTAAAAGACTAAATGGTGAGCCAAAAAGTGAAATTGAATCCGATTCACAAAAGTTCACCCTGCCCCGCACCTCACAGAAAAGACTTGAGGATGCGCTTAGTCAACCACCCATTAAGAGGATGTTTGGTGATTTGTGGTTGTCGGGAGAGTTACATCTGCTTTTTGCCGATACGGGAGTTGGTAAGTCCATTTTAGCCGTTACAATTGGTGATGCGTTATCCAAGGGTAAGAAAGTGATGTTTCTCGAAAATGAATGTGAACCTCTTACCGTACTTTACTACGATTTTGAGCTATCAGACAGGCAATTTCTTAGACGTTATTCGAATGAGCGAAATGAATGCTACGGGTTCAGCTCATATCTTTTTACTGATAATATCGACTTTAAGGAACTTCTAAAGAACCATGACCCCAACGATATGGAGAAGTTACTTTTTCAAAAACTTCGCCACGATGTAAGAGAATTAAAAGCCGATGCTCTAATAGTTGATAACGTAACCTTCCTTAAAACCCATACCACCCAGCGTACTGATAGCGCATTGGAGCTTATGCGAGAGCTTACGGAGCTGAAAAAGGATTTGAATTTATCAATTCTCGTATTGGCTCACACGCCAAAAATAAATCTGTCAGAACCGCTTACAATAAATAGTCTTGCTGGCTCAAAGCATCTCAGCAATTTTGCCGACAGCGTCTCCGCACTAGGGCGAAGTGAGTTGGGCAAGGACATACGCTACATCAAACAGATTAAGGTACGTAATGCAGAGATGATGTACGATTCTAGTAACGTAATAACGTGCAAGCTCCTAAAGGACGATAATTTTCTCACATTCAAGTTCATCGGCTTCAATGAGGAGCGGGAGCATCTTAAGAGCCAAAGCCGTAAGGAGCAGCGTAACGAGTTAATCGAACAGGCTCGACAGCTTATTGAGGAGGGTAACACATATACCCAAGCAGCCGAAACCCTACTTGGCGACCCAAAAAAGAAGGGTACAATTTTCAAGTGGGTAAATGGAAAGGATGTTTCCACCGTTTCCGAAGTTTCCAACTCTGAAAATGGAAACGATGGAAACAATGGCAACGGTGATGACCCACCTTACTAAAAAATGAATATGTAGTCATGACACATATATAACTAACCAATTTATTAACTTCTAAAAACTTAAAAACAATGAGTACAAGAATTTTTGAAGTACCAAGTGAAGTCATGGTTGACTTCTCTGAAAAACTTGACGAGTTGGAATTGTCGAACCAGATCGTTGGAAAAAACGACTCCGATGAGATTATTGTCGAGGTCTATTACTCCCATCAGCAAAAAAGTGAAGTGCTTGATTTGGTAGACTGGCTAGAATCCGAAGATCCAACTGAAGAAGATGATGAGTAATTATTGCTTTCGTAACAGTGCCCCTTTCGGGGGGCATTGTTTTTTACAGGGATTTATACAAACAATATCAAATTCAATTAGAATTTCGAGTAAAAAATAATAATGAATTGGTAAAGACTACATGGCTAAAGTGGGTTTTATTCAAGAAATCCTGCTTTTTCACCTTTATTTTCTGTTTTTTCTTCTAATAAATCAGAAATATCTTGTTGTAATTCTGCTTTTCGACTGCTTTTTTTCCTAATTCTCAGTTATCTCAAGTTTGAAATAAAACATCAAAATGGGCTTGCTTGCCATCGGTCAAATCGTTCACATATTGTATAACAATAAAGTGCTATATATCATTGAAATAAATCCAATAAAACTCAATCGAAAGGTTGAGTTTTATCATTTTAAAACACGCTACTTTGTTTTAGTAGTGTTTTAGTAACTTAAAAAACAAAAGGTCTTCCTTTTTCGGAAAACCTTGATTTTGTTGGAGCGGAAAACGAGACTCGAACTCGCGACCCTCAGCTTGGGAAGCTGATGCTCTACCAACTGAGCTATTTCCGCATTTGTAATGTACCCTCAGCTTGGGATCCGCCGGTTGGCGGACTACCAGCTGAACTATTTCCGCATTCAAAAAAAGCCAACCCCATGAGTTGGATTGACTTTACTCTGAAGTGTGGAGGTAAGGGGAGTCGAACCCCTGACCTCTTGCATGCCATGCAAGCGCTCTAGCCAACTGAGCTATACCCCCAAAAGCATGGCAAAATTAGAAATATTTTTTAAATAGTATTGTAAATGCAAAAACTTTCTAAAAAAAATTACGTACATATAATGAGTGTGAATTATTTTTCGTTTTTTTGTGAGATGAAAATTCAGCATTAATATTATTCGTATTATTTCATTTTTGTATTACCTTTATAGCCTAAAATACCTTTGATATGGAACTCAAGAAAAATCCAAAGGCCGATCTGGAAAAGATGAAACTCATCTTCACTGAGGTAGGTCTTGTTTTTGCCTTAGGTGTTGTGCTACTTGCTTTTGAGTGGACCAGCTCTGGAGACATCAACACCGAATTGGCTAAAATAGATGAAGTTGTAATGGAGGAAGAGATGATTCCCATTACGGAACAGCAAGAGGTGAAGCCACCACCCCCACCACCTGAACCTGTTCAGGTTACCGATGTGATTAACATCGTTGAGGATGATGTTGAGATTGATGACAACATTGATATTTTCGACTCTGAATTCCGTGAGGATGTAGCGGTGCAAATCGTTAACTTCACTGAGGAAGAGGAGGAAGTTGAAGAGGAGGAAGTTTTTGTTGTGGTAGAGGATATGCCTGGTTTTGGCGGAGGCGATAGCAACAAGTTCCGCGAGTACATTGCTAAGAACCTTCGTTATCCAGAGGTTGCTGCCGAGAACGGAATTCAAGGCAGGGTGTTTGTTCAGTTTGTGGTTGAACCCGATGGCCGAGTTTCCAACGTGAAGGTTGTTCGAGGTGTTGACCCAGCTCTAGACAAGGAAGCTATCAGGGTTGTTGAATCGAGCCCAAAGTGGAAGCCAGGAAAGCAAAGGGGAAAACCTGTAAGGGTATCGTTTACATTCCCAATTATTTTCGTACTTCAGTAAATTATTCGAACATAAGAATATTAAACCCTGATGCATATCAGGGTTTTTTTTGCTACTCGTAATTTTATATGATTACACCCTACGAAACAACAAAGAAGCAGGAAGTAGCTGTGCTTGTGGGAGTTCAGTTAAGGGGTCAGTCCGACGACTTGATTGAGGATTACCTCGATGAGTTGGAATTCCTGGCACAAACAGCCGGAGCCATAACGGTACACAGGTTCATACAAAGGCTCGATGTCCCTTTGCCCCGCACATTTATTGGCACAGGGAAGGTGAATGAAGTTTTTGAGTATGTTGAATCGAACTCGGTTGATTTGGTGATTTTCGACGATGAATTAACTGCAACTCAACTTCGAAACCTCGAAAGGGATTTAAAACGAAGAGTGCTCGACAGAACCAACCTTATTCTCGATATATTTGCCCAGCGGGCAAAAACGGCCTACGCCAAAACTCAGGTTGAACTTGCACAGTACCAGTACCTGCTCCCACGTCTCACCAGGATGTGGACTCACCTTGAACGCCAGCGAGGAGGCATTGGCCTACGCGGACCCGGCGAAACTGAAATTGAAACCGACCGCAGGATTATTCGCGATAAAATATCCAAACTTAAGGACGAACTCGGTAAAATTGATAAGCAGATGGCAACCCAGCGAAAAAACAGGGGCAGTATGGTGCGGGTTGCGTTGGTTGGTTACACAAACGTAGGCAAATCAACTTTGATGAACCTAATAAGTAAGTCAGACATTTTCGCCGAGAATAAGCTTTTTGCAACACTCGACACAACCGTTCGAAAGGTTGTGATTGAAAACTTACCTGTTTTGCTGTCCGATACTGTTGGGTTTATCAGAAAGTTGCCACACCAGCTGGTAGAATCGTTTAAGTCAACCCTCGATGAGGTTCGTGAAGCCGATATTCTTTTGCACGTGGTTGATATCTCGCACCCTGCCTTTGAGGAGCAGCTTCAAGTGGTTAGCCAAACCCTGCACGAGATTGGCGTGAGCGAAAAGCCAACCATTCTGGTTTTCAATAAGATTGATGCGTATCGATGGGTTGAAAAGGACGAGTTTGATGCCATGCCCGTTGGGAAAGAGAATTTTTCACTTGAAGATTTAAAACGAACATGGATTGGCAAGGTTAATTCACCCAGCGTTTTTATTTCGGCAAAGCAACGGCAAAACATTTCTGAGCTAAAAGATAAACTTTACAGTACGGCACGTGAAATTCATATGAAACGTTACCCCTACGACCACTTCCTATTCTAGAAAAACTATCTTTTCCCAAGAAACCAAGAAATATGTGTGCAATCTGAACAAACAAAACAGGTTGCGCTTCGGTTTGCCCAGTCGAGGTCGAAGAATGAAGCTACTGCTGTATTTAACTGTGCCTTTCTTGTCCAGAACAGGTTGTTATTGCATACCGGGCACCTCAATTCTCGCCCATTAACCTCAACGGTTTGGGGTTCTGCTTTGCTAAATAGGCTCATAATAAAAGAATTATAAAAAATTTCAAGGATTTAATTCACCCAGCCCATTTTGGCGATTTGCTCAGCAATTTGAACGGCATTTGTTGCAGCCCCCTTGCGCAAATTGTCGGCAACTATCCATAGGTTCAGACCATTAGGAACGGAGAAGTCTTCGCGAATTCGCCCAACAAAAACCTCGTTACGTTTATGAGCGTTAATGGGCATTGGGTACTCATTCTTAAAAGGTTCATCAACCATTTCAACCCCTGGGGTTGAGCTTAGTATGTAGCGAACTTCTGAAAGTGAGAAACTTTTGCCAAGCTCAACGTTAACCGATTCGGAGTGTCCACCAACAACCGGAACGCGAACTGCGGTGGCAGTTATGCCAATTGATTTGTCGTTCAGTATTTTGTGGGTTTCATTTACCAGTTTCATTTCTTCCTTGGTGTATCCATTGTCGAGGAATACATCGCAGTGCGGGATGCAGTTCAGGTCGATTTGGTGAGGGTAAACCTTAAACGAGAAATCGTTTCTGCGCTCATTCTCCATTTGGTTCACCGCCTTGTATCCCGTACCGGTAACTGCCTGATATGTTGAAACTACAATTCGGCGAATGCCGTACATTCTATGCAGCGGTGCCAGTACCATTACCATTTGAATGGTACTGCAGTTGGGGTTGGCTATTATGAAATCACCTTTGGTAAGCGTATTACCATTAATTTCGGGAACGATTAGTTTTATGGAAGGATCCATTCGCCAGGCGCTGGAATTATCAACAACGTAGCATCCAATCTCAGCAAACTTTGGAGCCCAAATTTTTGAGGTTTCCCCGCCAGCTGAAAAAAGAGCAATTTGGGGTTTTCTTTTTAAACCCTCTTCCATTCCAACAACTTTGTAGCTTGAGTTCTTGAAAGGAACTTCTTTTCCAGCCGATTTTTCGGTGGCTATGGGAATTAGTTCTGAAACTATTATATTACTGTTTTCTAGCACTTTTAGCATTTCGCTGCCAACTAATCCGGTGCTTCCTACTATGGCTATACGCATGATACCACAATTTTTTTTTACTTTGTAAAAGTAATAATTTGACAAATTTCTCTGCCATGAAACATCCCTTTTTTTTTATTCTTTTGCTTCTTGCCCCTTTCATCCTACCTGCGCAGGTTACCTACGATTTTGAAGATGGAAGTATTGATGGTTGGTTGCAGGTTCCTGCTGAAAGGTGGGAGACATCGAATGTAACCCCATTAAGTGGTAGTTTTTCGCTGAAGCATAGCTGGACTGGTACCGATAAGGACAGGATTTCGGTAGAACTTCCAAGTTGGCAGGGAAGCGATGGAACCATTACCTGGCGGTTTTTGCTTAAGCATGGTTACAACCCATCGAGCAGCAATAATTGGGCTGTATTTCTATTTTGCAACAAGGATGCAAACGGAATGGTATCAACGGAAAGTCCCGATGGGTATGCTGTTGGAGTAAACCTGAATAGTTCCGACGATTTACTAAAACTCTACTTGGTTTCCGGAGGAACCTTCAACACCCTAGTTGAAACAACCATAAACTGGGAGCAGGAAATTAAAACGGGCGGAGTTGGAGCCGTTGAGGTGAAACGTAAACCCGATGGAACTTTCTCCATGAAAGCTTCAACCACAGGCTCGTTCCTTGACTTGAACCCGTTTGGTTCAGCAGTTGATAATACCCATTCCTTTGGCGGGTACTTCGGAATTTACTACTCATACACCTCATCGGCTGCTGGGAAACTTTGGGTTGACGATATTTCCATTGGTCTAAATCCGGTTAACCCCAACGATAACGATTCGCAGATTGTAGAACCAGATGTACAAATCGAATCGGGTTTTATAAGTTCATTGGCCTGCGAACCCAGCAATGCAGCAAGCATTTTCAAGTTTAAGGTTACTGACCAGGGTTCTGGCGATGGTTTGCAAACCAAAGTCACCAGAATGCGATTTGTGAAGGTTGATTCCTCAACTGCAGCAAACTGGGATGAGTCAATTGCAGGTGTCGTGATTAGAAATTCAAGCGGAGACACCATCCCATTAAAGGCTTCATACATAATGGGCGGCTCCATTGAGGTGGAGCTGGAACCCTCATCGATGGTTGTTGAGGACGGGAATAGTCAAACATATTCGTTGTCGGTGTATTTGAAACAAGGAGGAACCTCGCACGGCGAAACGTTTCAGCTAAAGATAGACGATGAGGAGCACGGTTGGGAAACCGATTTTAGCGGCTCAACTTTCCCCGAGATTTTGCCTGCCGAAGTAGTTTCGAATGTATTTACAGTTCGAGTTGTGCCAACCCACTTGTTCTTCCTAAACTACCCCGAAATGGTGATAATAAATAAACCCTTCAACATTTCGGCATATGCTGGCGATGAGGCTGGGAATATGTCAACAGAATTCTCGTCTGCTGTTACTTTGAGCCTTTTTGAGGGGAATGGAGCACTAACACCATCGGCAAACTTGGTTTCCAATGCTCAGGGAGGTATGGTTACTTGGAGCAATATTTCGTACTCTGTACATGATATATTTAAGCTACAGGCTAGCGCATCAGGTTTACAGTCAGTGGTTGGTAACGAAATATATGTTTCGTACGATACAACAACCGTTGTTCAGAACCCGACCACACAAGTTGAAGGAGGTACAATTTCATCGTTAAATACCATGCCAGGCATGGCAACTGAGGTGCTGAGGTTTAAGATTTTAGATGTTGGCAGTTACGATGATGAGCCAACATACGTTCAGCAAATAACCATAAAAAGGGGCGAAGGCGAAAATTTGGCTTCGTTCACAAAAAATATTGAGGGTGTAATTTTTAAGGTTGGCTCAGCCATAATTCCTGTTGGAACTCCACACATTCTTACATCGAGCATAACAATTCCGGTTCCCAAAAGCGCTATCACAATTGCAAACGAGGGTCGAATCGATTTGTCGCTGTGGGTTTACCTGAACGAAAAGGGTTTGGAAGATGGGAAACAGCTGGTTTTTATGATTGATTCCGTTGAGCATGGCTTCATGTCGTACGCTGAAGGTTCATCGTTCGCAAGCAATTTCGGGGATGCTGTGGTTTCAGAAGTTTTTACAATTGAGGTGGAAGCTACACGGGTTGCTTTCTCCAACGTTCCTGAGTTTGTGGGTTTGGGCCAAGAGTTTTCGGTTAAAGTAAGTACGGTTGATGATGGAGGTAACGTTGATGTGGACTCAGAATCGCAGATTACGCTTTCGAAGAATTCAGGAGAAGGCTGGCTAACCATACCATCGGCAACAACAGTTGCCAGCAGCGGCGAAGCGAGTTGGAGTGGGTTAACTTACTACCAAGCCGAACCTTTCACAATTCTCGCTTCAGCTGAAGGGTTAAACGATGCTGTGTCGCCTTTGATTTACTGTGCCGACCGTACCTCAACCGTTTCTGCTCCCACGGAGCAAGTTGCAAACCAAAAAATCAGCAGCCTTTCGGTCGATTCGCTTGCAGCAATGGAAACGATTCGCTTCAAAATAGCAGACCGAGGAGAAACCGATGGGCTTTCAACAAGCGTTTCGCAGCTTACTTTTCACGGATTTGGTTTAGCAACCGATATGCCGTTAAATAAAATGTTGGCCGGAGCCTTTTTGGTTGATGAACAGGATGATGTGGTTACAGGAAATTCCACGATTTCATCAAATCAAATTGTGTTAAATTTTGAGAGAAATATTCTGACTATTCCCGATGGTGAGTCGGCAGAGCTAACGCTGAAGGTGTTCCTCAAAAAGGGAGGCCTTTCCGAAGGTTCAACGTTGAATCTTTACGTTCCAAGCTCATCGCACGGTTGGCAAACTTACACGAATGGTTCGGGATTCCCCGAAAGTTTCGAGAGCGGAGTGGTTGGGCCGATTCTACAGCTAAGCGTTGAGCCAACGCAGCTTAGTTTTATTGAACAGCCCTTCAGCGTTGAACAATCCCAGTCAATCGCACTCAAAGTAGCCGCAACCGACACCTACAGCAATGTTGATGTAGACTTTTCAGCCAATTCAACAATTGACCTATTTTACGGTCCGGCTGGTTTTACATTGAATAGTTCTCAGCAACAAATGGAGAATGGGATTGCAACGTGGAGCGATATTTCCCTGACCGAAGTTGGAAAATACTGTTTTAGGGTTTCCACAAACCAACCAGCGTTGGAGGCTCTCTCGGAAACAATTTGGTGTGGACAATCACACGCTTGTTTATATAATGAAGATTTCGAGAGTGGTTACCCAGTAAACTTTCCATACTCTACTGCATGGAATACATCGAGCGTTTCGCCCATTGAGGGCGAATACTCGCTAAAACACGCTCTCTCTGGTGTTTCTGGCGAAAGCGATTTAACGCTCCCGTTGGAAGTTGATAACCTGGGCGAAGGAACCTTCGAGTGGTCGTTTGTACTCAGAAACGGGGATTGGGATCCTTCGGTCGATAACGGATTTTGGGTTGTGCTGGCTTCCGATACTACCAATGTTTCGCTAGGAACATTCAAAGGCTATGTTGCTGGAGCAAACTTTTCAGGGGCAACCGATTTGTTAACCCTTTGGCGGGTAAACGGTAACTCAGTTACGTCACTAATTGAATCGGAATACGATTGGAACGAAGCAGAAACCGTTGGAATAAAAGTAACGCGCTCGCCAAAAGGCGATTGGGATTTGTTTTACCAACCCGAATCGAGCAGCGAAGGATTTTTGCATGGTGGAGCTGCCTGCGACAGGCAAATCATCAAAACCAAAACGCTTGGTATCGGTTTTAAGTATTCTGCCAGCAGGGCTGGCGAGTTTTGGGTTGATAACCTCAAGGCATGTAAAACCGAGTTTCCTCCGGTAATTAGCAGCGCCAACATGCTTAGCTTAACATCGGTGGCCGTCAACTTTTCAGAAATCGTAAATGCCGAAGATGCTGCCTTGGCTTCAAACTACAGGATTGAAAAGTTGAATGGCGAGCAGATTGATGTTATTGGTGCTTTCCCTGATGAAGAGAACGAATCGAAAGTTACCCTGAGAACCACCATTCTTCCACAGGAAAACCTAATGCTATTCGTTAGTAATATTCGCGATATGCAGGACAATGCATGCGCCGATAGCGTTGTGTTTGGGTTAGGTACTCAGGGAACCTTTGGGAATATGGTTATTAATGAAATTATGGCAAAGCCAATTGCCAACGCACAGCTGCCTAACTTTGAGTACATTGAACTTTTCAACCGCAGCGAAGAAACAATACTTTTAAATGGCTGGAAATTGAAAGCAAACGACAACTCTTTCATCATTCCTGATGCAACTGTTGAGGCCAACGGTTTCTTGATACTTACATCCAATAGTGGCGTTTCCGAACTATCTACCTTCGGACCATCCGTGGGCGTATCTTCGTTCCCTTCCCTAGTTAACTCCGGAATGTCGCTGGCAATTACCGATAACCTTTCGCGCGTAATCACTTGGGTTGATTACTCCGAAAACTGGTACGGTAGCGAAATCAAGGAAGCTGGAGGATACTCACTGGAAAAAGTTGACCCGAACAACCTGGTAGGTGGTGCCGAGAACTGGAAAGGTTCCGATGATCCTTCAGGAGGAACTCCCGGAAGGGAAAACTCGGTTTTAGCAAGCAATCCCGATTTGATTTCACCCTACCTCACAGAAGTTGCGGTTGAAAATCCAAATTCAGTCAGGCTGCTGTTTTCAGAAACTATGGACAGCCTCTCGGTTACCCTGCCATCAAACTACAGCCTTTCCCAAATTGGCGAGCCGTTATGGGTAAAGACCACTGGTCCAAAGTACAACGAAGTTACCTTGGAGTTTGAGGAGGGAATGAGCCTTGGCGAAATTTACGAATTGTGCATTGGAGATGGAATTACCGATTTTTCTGGAAACCCATTCCCATCGGAATGTTTACAAGTTGCGGTTCCCGAGGAACCGTTGATTGGCGATATTGTTGTTAACGAGGTGCTTTTCAATCCCTACTCAGGAGGAGTCGATTTTGTAGAAATATTCAACAACTCACAAAAAACGTTCGACCTTAAGAATATTTGGATTGCCAACCGGAATGTTGAAACTGCAGGGTTGAACGAGTTCTATGCTGCTTCAGATTCGGCCTGGCTACTTTTCCCGCAGGGTTACGCAGTTCTTTGCGAAAACCCGCGCCTCGTTGAGCAGTTCTACTTCGTTGAAAATGAAAGTGCAATGGTTTGGACAGCCAAGATGCCCTCGTACCCGAACGATGAGGGTTACGTGCTTATCCTGAATTCATTGGGTGATGTAATTGACGAGTTTCACTACGATGAGGGCATGCACCTTCCTTTGCTATCCAGCACTAAGGGGGTTTCCCTTGAGCGTATTTATCCCTCGCTGGTAAGTAATGATGCATCGAGCTGGCAGTCGGCTGCCCAGTCTGCCGGATTTGCAACTCCATCTGCAAAAAATTCGCAGTACATTGAGCCAGGCGTTGCCGAGGATGCTTTTGATATTGCAGAGCAAGTTTTTTCGCCCGATGGCGATGGCTTTAACGATGTGCTGCTAATTGATTACATCCTACCCGAGGAGGGCTACATTGCCAATATCATTGTTTTCGATTCGATGGGGAGGAGAGTTCGCCGGCTGGCATCGAACCTTTCGCTGGGAACCAGCGGAACATTGAAGTGGGATGGCGTTACCGATGCGAATATAAAAGTCCCGGTTGGTGCCTACGTAATTTATATTGAAACATTTACTGTGAAAGAAAACGTAAAGAAGAATTTAAAACACTACAAGAAAACCTGCGTGGTTGCTACGAAGTTTGGGGAGTGATGGCAGTTTTCAGTTGGCAGTTCTCAGTTGGCAGTTCTCAGTTGGCAGTTTTCAGTTTGCAAAAGGGGGTAGAGAAAAAAACAACGATTAACGATAACGTTCGGGGTGTGAAATCATATGATTGAGAAGCCTCCCGATTTCTTGTGACTGTGAGTTAAATTTGTCAAAAATTTCTTTTGAAATATACTTGCACCCAAGTGCAAAATCGAGCCAGACCTGAGTTTCTGTATTTTCCATATCAGCATCTGAAACTTTGCTAATAAAGTGAGCTTCATACAATCTTTTTCTATAACCTTCACCAAGATTTGAACAAACCGCTCTTGATGATCTTCTTATTTGCGAAGTAAGCGAATAGACTTCCTCTTTAGGAAATGATTTACTCTCCTCAAAAATATCCATTGCTAACTTATAAGCTTTTTTATAGACTGTTAAATCTCTAAAATCACCCATTATAGCACATTAATAAAATTTTTAAACCACCCATTGGCAGTTGCAAACTGTGGACTGCCAACTGCCAACTGTGAATTGCTAATTGCCAACTGTGAATTGCTAATTGCCAACTAAAGAACCCTACATCTGCCTTAGCATTTCGCCAATAATTTTGGTCATTTTCTGCTCGGCCTGCTGACCAATTCGCTGTACCTCCTCATGGGTAACTTCCACAATTTTTCCGGGAACGCCCAGATCGGTAATAATTGAGATGGCAAAAACCGGAATCCCCATGTGGCGGGCTACAATAACTTCGGGAACGGTTGACATGCCAACGGTATCGCCACCAATAATTCTGAAATATTGATATTCTTTCGGAGTTTCGAAGGTTGGGCCTGATGTTCCAACGTAGCAGCCAATCTGAGTTTTTACGCCCTGCGATTTGGCAACGTTGTACGCCAGCGCAATAAGTTTTGGATCGTAGGCTTGGCTCATGTCGGGGAAGCGAGGTCCAAGTTCGCTGATATTTGGACCAATTAGCGGGTTTGGCAGCAGGTTGATGTGGTCGTTGATAATCATCAAATCGCCAATCTCAAAGTTTGGGTTAACGCCTCCGCTGGCGTTGGAAACAAACAGGTTTTTGATTCCCAGAAACTTGAGAACGCGCACCGGGAAAGTAACCTGTTGCATGTCGTACCCTTCGTAGTAGTGGAAGCGTCCCTGCATGGCCACCACATTTTTTCCGCCCAGCTCGCCGAATATCAGGTGGCCTTTGTGCCCTTCAACGGTTGAAACCGGAAAGTTTGGAATTTCGGTGTAATCCAAAACCTGCTGGTTTTGAATGTCGCGAACCAACCCGCCAAGCCCGGTGCCCAGAATAATTCCAACCTCGGGTTGGATGGTGATTTTACTATTGATAAACGCTACGGTTTCCTTTACTTTTTCTAACATAGGTTTCAATTTTATGGTTAAAATCGGCCATGGTTTCGTTACTGAATACCACCTCGATGGGAATATAGTAGATTGACTCTACAATTTCGTTGCCCAGTCCGACTAGCGACCGAATCCGAGCGGCATCCTTCTCGGTAGTCAAAATGGCCTTGTTTTGTCCTTCAATTTTGCTGAACGTTTCAAATATAGCTCTAATTTTCTTCTCAGAATATGCGTAGTGGTCGGGGAATGTAACTTTTTTTTGCAAACAAAACTGATTGTCAATGTATTCAAAGAAAGGTTTTGGGTTAGCCAATCCTGCAAATGCAAGAATTTGGGTGCTTTTTTCAAAAGCAAGTGGCTCGGTTACGCTGAAAACGGGCTTCGGGGTTCCGTACTCGAACCACGAGAAGAAAACCGACTGGTATGGGAAAGGTTTTAATTCCTTAGTTACAATTCGCTGGTCGATAGGTTTTAGGTTTTGCGGGCATTTTGTTACAATAATGCAGTCGGCTCGATGAAGCTGCGAGAGGCTGTCGCGCAGTCGTCCCAGCGGAAGAAAAAAGTCTTTTGTAACAAGGTTATTGAAATCGGTTAAAAGCAGCGAGTAACCAGCTTTTATATACCGGTGCTGGAAGGCATCGTCAAGGAGAATTACATTAACCTCGGGGAAATCTTTGATAATTTTTTCTGCTCCGCGAACCCTATTGCCGTCAACGGCAATTACTACTTCCGGAAATTTTAGCTTTAGCTGGAGCGGCTCATCGCCAACCTGGGTCGAAGTGGAATCTATTTCAACATATCTGAATCCCTTTGTTTTTCTTCCGTATCCACGACTCAAAACTGCAACGCTAAATTTTTTTGAAAGAAGAGAGATAAGATAATCGGTATGCGGAGTTTTGCCGGTTCCACCAACGGTAAGGTTTCCAATGCAAATTGTGGGCCTGCTCACCATTTTTGACCCAATTATTTTTAGGTCGAAAAGGCTATTCCTAACCTTTACAACCGCACCGTAAATGAGGGCAATGGGAGAAAGCAGTATTTTAAAAAGTATACTCACGAATTATATATAGAAATAACCCGCAAAATAGTATCAAAAAGTGGAATAGAAAAATATTGCAAGGGTTAAGCTGTGCAACTTTGATTAAAAATGCTAAATTAGAGCCCATGATGTTTTTACTAAAGATTTATGCGGTTTGATTTTTGGTTTCTGAGTTTTTGGAAAAAAACCACGATTCTGTTTTTGCTTATCATTTTTGGTTTTGGTTTGAGTGCCCAACCAAAATTCTCGTACAGTTCTGTTAAATTCGATAAGTTCACCAAGTTTACCAACTACTACAACCGCGATGGTATTTGCTCGTACAACTTCACTGACATTATTCAGGACAGAGATGGTTTTATGTGGATTGGCACCATGGAGGGGTTAATGCGTTTTGACGGCTATACCTTTACCACATTCATAGCAGGAGAAGATAAAAACGATTTACCAAGCAGCTACATTTACTCCCTTGCAGTTGATAGTGTTGGAGGTTTGTGGGTTGGAACCCGTGCAGGTCTTTGTAAGTATAAACCAGAAACCAACGAATTTGAACGCATTGCGCAATTCTTCGGAATTGACTTTCCAAGCAGCGACAGCTGGATAATGAAACTTTACTTCGACAAAAAGAATCGCCTCTGGATTGATAGCTATGGTGGTATTCTTAGCTGTGTAGATTTTAATAGAGAAACCCTAAAATCGTACCAGCATAATTTTGTTGAGAATCTTGTTTATAACTTTCATTATATCAATGAAGTTGAAGGAGGATTGCTTGTTGGGGGAGCAACCTCGGTGCTAAGCTACTTCAACTTCGAAACCGAGAGTTTTGAAATGATTAATCCTCAAATTGAAAATTATGAAATTTTATTCCAACAAGGATTTAGTGACTCATATGATATTGGAGAAGGGAAGGTTTGGCTGTTTAGCTTTTCAGGGAAGGCTGTATGCTTTAATAAGAAGAACTTTGAGCTAACTTACCTGCCTTTCACTTCAGTATACACAGTTGCTCCCAATGGAATGGGAGAATTATGGATGGGTGGCTACAGCAACGGAGCGCGGCTATACAACCCAATAAGCAAAAGTATAGTTGTTTATTTAC
>Ga0209408_1000955_pt1 | contig 19569 bp, 18 predicted proteins | sample AD_UKC107_MetaG_FD_184422 | JGI IMG/M metagenome (GOLD analysis project Ga0209408, IMG submission 184422) | Active sludge microbial communities of municipal wastewater-treating anaerobic digesters from Hong Kong - AD_UKC107_MetaG (SPAdes)... | ecosystem: Engineered > Bioreactor > Anaerobic >... | reverse complement strand
ATTTAGCACAACAGTCACTGCACTATTGTTCCCGAAATTACTGCATAGACTGTTCCCGTTTCCACTGTAGTTCTTTTTCCCGAAATCACTGCACTTCTTGTTCCTGTTTACAGAGGTAGATAAAAACGATGAAAACCATAGACCTTAAGCCGCTGAAGAAGTATGCGGCAGCGCGCTGCCGCATACTTCTTCTTTGATACTATACAAAACAAAAAAAGTCCGACAAAACTGACGAACCTTAATTGCCGAAACCTGACGAATCAACTTTTCTGAAAATTGTAGCAACTTTATTTGCTTTTTACATGCCACTTCAATGGCAGACATTCTTGGTGCTGACACCTATCAGATTACGCCTTCCGAGGCCTACACCAGCGACAACAACAATTATTACGACTCCTCTACCCGTGCTTATCAGGAGCAGTATGGTCCGGCTTCAGCACGTCCTGCCATCAATGCTACACTAAGCAATACCGACTATGATGTCATTCTTCTGGGCTTCCCTATCTGGTACGGCAAGGTCCCGCTTGTTGTACTCACCTTCCTTGATACCTATGATTTCAGCGGTAAGGTTGTCATCCCCTTCTGCACTTCTGGCTCTTCTGGCATCTCAACCGCTCAAACGGAACTTCAAAGTACTTACAGTACCATTAAGTGGAAGACTGGTGCTCGCCTGAATGGTTATACTACAGAGCAGTTAAAGACTTGGCTCTCCGGATTTGGGCTTAATAACGCTCCATTCAAACTTACTATTGGAGGAACTGTGTTCAATGCAGAACTTGCCAACAACGCAACAGCTCAGGCTTTTGATGCTCTGCTTCCTACCACCCTCAGTATGACGGAACTAAACGGGAATGAGAAGTACAAATATCTGGATACTACTCTACCCACCAATGCTTCTTGTCCCGGAACCATTCATGCTGGAGATATTCTCCTGTATGGTAACAACTGTGTGGTTGTGTTCTATAAGACTTTTAACACTTCTTACAGCTATACCAAGATTGGAAAGATTACAGATACAACTGGATTAGAAGCCGCTGTAGGTGCTGGGGGTGTTGAGGTTCAGTTTGGTCATTAATGGAAAGCCTGGCTTCGGTCAGGCTTTTCTTTTCTACTCAAGCCATTACAAGGACAGGAAATCTTCCGGTCCAGTAGGCTCATACGCTCCCTCCTTCATCTCCAATATCACGGAACCTGACTCAAGAGCCCGTACCGTATGCCACTGACCAGCCGGAATACTCAAAGCAACTACTTGCCCATTGGGCGAAAGCTCGATGGTCTCCGTGCAAATCCGCTCCAGCTCGTCATAGAACTCCCAAACAAGCCTGCCTCTCAAACACACTACTGTTTCAGAAGTATGTCTATGCCGATGTATGGGCAGAGGTGAACATGGTTCAATAGCATTCAGCATCCGCTGACTCTGGTCATCTGCACTATTCCGCAGATCCAAGTTCATCCTTAACCTTGGAGAAGCTTTCGCCTCTTCCGTGAGTTTATCTAGTAATGCTTGATTGATAACCATTCTCTAATTCTTGATATATTTTTGAGTAGATTTCCTTAAGATTTTGAGCTTAGCGACCTCAGATATTCTTCGTGTAGGTGGTAATACTTCATTTTGAACAACACGTATGCTACAGCCAACACAATGCCTGCCACCACCAGATAAATCCAGTGCGCCAGCACCGTGTTCGGGCACAGGAAGATGAATCCCAGCGACACCGCCAACTGCAGTGCCATATACAGCAGGCTCACCACCACGTGACTCATCCCCAGCTCGTTTGCCATCAGCTGGTACGCATGCTTCCTATGAGCCTGCCCCAAGTTCTCGTGGAGCATAATCCTGTGGAAGATTGTTAAGCTACCGTCAATTCCGTAAACAAGGAAGAAAACTATGTAGGTCACATCCTTAGTGGCAAGCATCAACCTTCCCAGTGCAAACAGGATGATAAACGCGATACCAATGCTTCCCACATCCCCGGCAAAACACTTCGCCTTTCCCTTGGGCCTGAAATTGAAGATGCTAAATACTATAACACCAAGGATGGCAACTATCAGATAGGATTCTTCTATGAACCCTAGCCCACGATTCATCAACAGGATAGGCAACAACATCGCAAACGAATACGCCGCCGTAATCCCATTAATGCCATCCATAAAATTGATGAAGTTGGTAGCCCCCACACAGAAGAACAATGCCACAACAACGATTACCGCTGTCCACAGCCAACTATCCGCAGCAGTGTACAACCCCATACTCCAAAACATAAGGAGAATGGAAATAATCTGGACCGCCATACGCAGGCTATCCGGTAATGACTTCACGTCATCCCAGAAGCTAATGCCACATATCAGTACCAGACCACATAAGAAAGGCAGATACTGTGCAATAGCATTCCCTTGAACCACCATAAGGATTGCCCAAACAATCATTGACAAACTAAATATGACGCCTCCGCCTCTTAACACAATTGTCGAGTGACTACTCCTCTCATTTGGTTTATCTATGATATTGCACTTATCCGCAATGCGGAAATAACCCAATTCCGCAATAAGCAATATAACCGCTATTACTAAATACGTTAACCACATAATATATTGTCTTCTTTTTTTATTATTCATATTGAAGGAGTTGTATGATAATTCAACAAATTGTTTGTTATCATAATAGTCCCAGACTGGTTCATTATCGCTGTTGGCATTTGCATTAAACCGGGAGTAGAATCTAAGAACTGTCCTCGTGAATTGAGACAAAGCATTGAAAACACTGCTGATAACAAAACAGTTAATAAGCAATTCGGAATTTTTGTTTTCATTTATAAAAGCTCTTTGAAATAATAAACTTTCGATGAGCTTTTCACAGTCTAAAGTATAGTCAAAAAGATGAAGGTCATGAAAGATGGGGCATCACACCCTAAATTAATTGCAAATTTATAACATACTTTTGTCATTAACATCAATCTTACTTCGTGTTCAAAAAACTCATGTAATCAATCCAAGTTCATATTCATTTTAGTTAATGGTATCTTTAAAAACCTTTTTGACCCCTGTAAAAACCATTCTAAGCCATAATTTTGTCGAGTCTAAAGGGAATACAGAAAACAAACGGATTCTGTCTTTTGAATGCTTCCCAAAAGATATTACTTTTCGAATCACATATGGGTATCTTTTATAGTACGAGTAATCTCTATTATGTCCAAAATTGCCTGTTTCAATAATAATGTCCAGCATTATATCAGCAGCACGTCTCCACTTTTTCTCTGAAGAATAAAAAGGAATTGCGTTACTAGGCATACCTAAGTATTTTACAACAAAAGCCGCAAAAGCTTTCCACTCTGTCATAACGCCCATAGAATGAAGGCGGCATTCCAAAAGTTGTATGTCTATCGTATCTTTATACGACCACAAAAGCCTGCACCAGTCACATATTTGTCTAAGCCCTATCCCTTCGCTAAAGAAATGCTGCAAAATATGTGAAAAAATAAGAATTATGTCTTCGTTAACACTTGGGAGTAGAACCTTTGTACCGTTATTATTCCAAACTCTAACTTTTTTTTCATTGAATAAGATATCCTTAATCTTTTCAAGCCCTTTTTCAACCCGATTCCACAATCCACTCCTTAATGTTCCATGCAACTCAACTTCCCATGAAGAAATTGTCATGGCTACATGTTTAAAATAACGATCCTCCTGTTCTTGAGATTCCGCTAATGGTATGAGATAACACTTGGCTTTCTCATAGTTCTCTTGATCAAACAACAAATCCACATCACCACAAGCTCTCCACAAAGGTTTTTCGTAACACTGCGCAACTCCTTGCCCTTTTACTAAAATGGAATAAATGCCGGCAGTAGTCAATTGTTCTACCAATGCCCCAATAAAAATATTCATTGCGGTATTACGTTGTTCTAGCTGCAACGTATCCCCAACAAAAGAGAATAAATCTTGCTTGGGAAGCGCCAAATCAGAAATGTGTTCCAAACCAGCAGCAACTATACCAACAACTGATTGTTCTGTTGCTAACTCATATATTTCTTTCAAGCTATACTTATACGGCAAAAGCCTAGCTTCGTTTCCCCAAAGCCCGACTCTCAATAACAATAAAAAAGCATTGATACTATTTTGCCGCATATTCATACGCTAAATATTTGTTTTTTTAATTTCTTGATAACATTTTTAGGTATAAAAATGAACAAACATATACCCCATGCTTTAATAGTACTATACTTTAATACTGTTCTATACATAGCAACAACAGACTTCATCTGTTTCCATTTGTTACTTGTTTCTGATCCAGGGACGTGGCGATACTTCCATAACGATTTGGGGTATGTGTATATATAATCTACGTACTTTAATATTGTCAGCCACAGTCCCATATCCTCCGCCCGGCGAAGTTGTGGCATATACTGTTTACCTATTCTCTTTGTATCAAATATCACCCCTGGAGTACCAATATTACAGCCATATAGCAAATCTTTGAAGTTTTGTTTTTCCTTCTGCTTCATAACATAATATGGTTCCAGCTTCTCGTTGGCATCCTCATACCATGAACAAATGAACTCATAGCCATTTTGATTAATAAAATTCATTTGTTCTTCTAGCTTTGTAGGGTACCACCAATCATCGCTATCACAAAAGGCGATATATCGACCCTTAGCTTCCTTGATGCCCACATTACGTGCAATACCAGCACCACCATTGGCAGGTGTTGATAGTATTTTAATTCTCACATCTTTTTCCTTAATACTATCCAAAACCGCCTCAGTATTATCGTCGGTACTACAATCATTTATTATTAATAATTCCCAATCCGGGTAGGTTTGAGCCACAATACTATCAACGGTCTCATTAATATATGCCGCAGCATTAAAATATGGTAAAATAATAGAAATCATACCCCTCTACTATTAATATGTTGCACCTTTAGCATAGATAATTGCTTTAATCGCCCCGAGAATACGAGTAAGATAAAAAATGAAGTTATATTGAAAAGGACGCCTAAAGAATATTTTTGAATACTCCTTAATTAAGGCGATTGAGTTCATTGCTACCTTTCTATATGATACACTACTTGTTGTTGCGCTATTTTCTCTTATCCGCCTGTAGTATATAGCCGATTCAGGTGCAAACACAACGCCCTTTATTTTATTGGATATTAAAAACATAAATAATGAATCCTCACCATTCTTGAATCTAGTGTCATACCTTCTATCCTCTATTATATCTGACGGTATTAATTTCATAACAGGCCCAGAAAAGACTTTTCGCACGTCATTAACTTTTACTCTCTCAAGTTTAGATTTCTTATCAAACTCAAATGTTCGCGAATATGAAAAGAAATCTTTTCCTTCATAAAAAGCAAGTGGCCTAAAAATCGCTACCGTCTGAGGCTGGATAGCTGAAATAAGATCTTTAAGTGTCGTGGGTGAAATATAGTCATCATCGTCTAGAAACATTATATAATCCCCAATTGCGGCATCAAGACCTAAATTCCTGGCATTCGAAACGCCTGGTTGAATTGTATGAATCAACTTAAAGATGGACACTCCGGAGCCTGAAATATACTGACGTATCTTTTCCAGCCATGGCTCTTCACAACCATTTAATACTATTAGCACCTCATAATCACTCTGGTCAATTGTTTGATTTTTCAAAGAGTTGAGGCAATCGAATAAATATTCTCCTGGCTTATAAGTTGGGACAATAACTGATATATACATATATTATTTACCCTTGATAAATCTGTGTTTTTTTTCTGAAAAGTCTACAACTGAGATAATAAGAACAACAAAGAGCATTCCGATCGAAAATAACACATTAATTACGTGACCATCATTAAGAGTATAAAAGAAGAGAACAAAAATCGCGGAAATAGATGCTCTCAACTTCTCTGGCATAAAATCAACTCTATGCTTAGAATACTTGATAACCACAACAAGAATCATCGACATTAAGAATATTCCAAAGATTCCAAGATTAGAATAGGCGTCCGCCATAAAACCCGTATTAGTCATCATCTCTGGCTTATCAAAGTATTCATTGCCAATCATATAAGATACTAAAGTATCATAATTACTATGTACGCCGAGTATCTTTGCAATAGAATTTTGAGAATAATAAACCAACTCATGCTCGCTGAAATAGTCAAAATAACAATACTTGATATAGGCTGGCAGGAAGAAAATTCTATCACTAAAAATAGCCGCTAGCATTGCATTCCCTGAGATTTTGTAAAACAACAACCCAACTCCAAGAATACCTGGCAAACCTGCAACAATTATATTCTTAAGATTAGCTGATGGCATTACTCTTAATCCAATCATAAGGAGCGGAATAAACAAGAAAGTTTTAAATCCAGTAACAGCAAAAGTGTATATCTGAACTATTGAGACAAATGCTACAGCAAGCCACTTTTTTTCATCAATCGCGATTAATAATACTAACGGAATAACAATACGACACGTGAAATTTTGAACAATTACCATTACTAGTGAAAATTTTGCCTCTGCACGTGTGTCGTATACATTCTCAAAAAGCATTGATTCAAGAGAAGGTACCCCTGATTTTGCAAACAGAATTAAAAAATACAGGAAAATGAATAAAAACAGAATCCTTCTAAAATTGCGATTATCATATCGCACAAAGTATTTTACATTTAGTGTCTTATTATTATGGTCCTGTAATAAAACACGCATTAAAAAAAGAAAAAATACTTGTACCAAGACCATCCAAAGTTCTACTTTAGAACAGTATTGGTACAGTACGATAAAGGGTACAATACTGATAAGGTATATGATGTAAACAAATAATGAGTATAAATTGTTATCTCTATACCTTAATAAATAGTAAGAAAAAATCGTAATGCACCATGCTATAACGGGACGTCCGGGGATGTTATCAATTGTATAACCAACATATCCAAATACATCTGCCTGAATATAAACATAACAATAATCAAGCAGATACTTGAATAAGATGAGTATGAGGACCTCATACTTATAGAAGTTCAAATGACGTGATAATTTCATTATTCAATGAATAACTACTCTATATTCGTTTTAACTAAAATAGGCTTCAATCTCACACATAGTTCTTGAGAAAAAGCATCCGCTCCATCAACATTTAAATGCCTTTGATCAAAGAATAACTCTTTCTTTTGAAACATGGAATCAGATTCCATATTTATAAAAGGAACACCACATTCTTCGCATAAATTCGTAACCTTATCATAAATATCTGCATTTTCATATTGATGATTAAGATAAGGGGATGATGCGACAATCAATTGAATATTATTCGCCTTGCATTTTTCCACTATTCTCTTAAACTCATCGACTGACAACTTATTAAAGGCCAGGGGTAGTTTTTCTATTACTTGTGATGGTACTTCTTCTAAAGAACCATCGTGAGAATAAAAACCATCAGATCCCTTCGGTTTCAAAAAAGAAAGAAGAAGTCTTACGAAAGTGGTGTTCAGTCGATATAAATTTGATCTAAGTAAACATTTGTCAATCCCTTCTGTATGCGTATCGAATACTTGTGTTATATAATTATTGAACCCATAATACGCCCTTAAAGTCGATTTTTGTTCTTTAGTAAAACCATATGTGAGAAACTGCGGCTGTAAATCCAAAACAATAAATTTTGGAGGCTTTCTATCCACAACACTGTTTACTAAAGCGTATGCGTAAGCCATTCCCTGTGTAGATGCTCCTGCATTGAATGCACTTAGGCTTTCTCCAGTATATGTAGTTAAACTGTCACTTAATATCTGAGGACTATAGTGGCATAAAGCCGTGGATGAACCTACAATAATAATATCAGACGTAACCTTATTTAAACTATAGTTAAGCAATGCGGCATCACCGACATAGTTATCTTCGTTCAGTTTATTAATAATATAATCTCCAACTATTCCTACACCTCTATCAATTATAAAAATTGAAACGAGAACTATTAATACTTTGTATATGAACTTCATCGTTAAAATTGGAAATAAATAAAAGAACCGCCACTTAGTTCTCCAAATAACAAGATGCAAGTAGACAGTATCACTATTGTTAATAAATTAGCCCAACTTTTCTTTGAGTAAAGAATATGAAATCCTAAATCATACTCTTCAAAGAACTCACAAACAAACATTAATATAATGAAAGGCAGGCTTACAAACACATCTGCATTCCCCATAAATAAAGAACCAAAGCCACTCCCTAATTGGGCCATCGTCCCAAAGAAATCGCTAACCGAAGCGGAGCGCCAAAGAACTGCACCTATTGCACATAGTAAAAAAGTAAGAATCCTCCGGCTCCACTTATATACTTCATTCTTTTTAAGGTTGTGCTTTTTTTCCAACTTTTTACGTCTTTTCTCAAAGGCTAAAACTAATATCAAAAGAACGCCATGATAGGCGCCAAATAAGACAAAGGTCCAGTTGGCTCCATGCCAGGCTCCAATTAAAACGAAATTGATTAGTGTCGCCAGATAGATACCCCACTTCCCCCAATCTCTGAATGTGACTGTTAGGGGTTTGAACACATAGTCCGTCACCCACTGCGTTAGGGTAATATGCCAGTTTCGCCAGTATTCTGCAATGTTCTGAGCAAAGAAAGGTCTCTTAAAATTCTCTGCAACTGTTAACCCCATCATACGAGCCACACCAATTGCCATATCGCTATAACCTGCAAAATCAGCATACATCTGAATTAGATATAATAACGAAGCAATAATAATGGATGTACCATTATGGTGTGTGTAGTTATTAAACACTGCATCTGTCCACGGGGCAATTCTATCCGCAATACACATCTTCAAGAACATACCCCACAATATACGCTTCAATCCTTCGCTCAAGTTGTCCGCTTCTATCTTCCTACTAGTACCTAACTGGGTTATGAAAGGCTTGGGTCTATCAATAGGGCCACTAAGGATTGTTGGGAAGAAGGCTACGTATGTACCGAACTTTACTATATCCTTTTCAGGTGCCATATTACCTAAGTTCACCTCCATCACATAACTCATGAGCTTAAAAGTAAAGAAGGATATACCTATAGGCATTACAATACTAAAAGTACTCTCCCCTACATTCATCCCCCATGAACGGAATAATGTGGCGAACTGGTCAACCATGAATCCAAGATACTTGAAATAGACAAGTACTCCAAGACCAATTATTATTCCCAGTGTCTTATATCGTGATGCTTTTTTCGGGTTGGTTTCAACATTCTTTCCTATGGCTATACCTAAGCCATAAAAGATAAGCGTTGTTACTGCCAGCAATGGCAGCATACGCCAGTCAGCCCAACCATAGAAAAAATAACTAGCTATCAGTAGCCACACGTTCTGCCACTTACTTCCTACCCTATAAAGCAGAAAGTACGGCAAAAGGGTGGCTGTAAAGAACAGCCAGAAATTAATGGAGTTAACTACCATTGCTGATTATGTTTAGATGGTTATGACTATAGACGTGAGGTGATGGTATCAACCATTTCACCCACATTGTTCCACTTCAAAATCTCTTGAGATGTAAACTTCAATTTGAAGGCTTTCTCAATAGCAACAATCAACTGAATATGAGAAAGACTATCCCACTCCTCAATATCATTAGCGGACGTTGTGTCTGTCAACTGAGGGGTCTCGTCAAGATCCAACACATCTTCAAAAATCTCATTCAGTTTGCTAAATACTTCTTCTCTTTCCATTTTGTTATACTTTTAATGTTTATACTTATTATTAATTACTCTTCTACAATTTCATAATAGCCAATTTCCTGCTTAAAGAAATAGCATATTCGACGACCACCAAAGGCCGGAGCCGCAACCGGCTGGAATAGCGGTATGAAGTCCTTGGACACCAACTCTTCATACGTTGCATCAATATCTTTAACAGTATGACAAGTATGATACGGGCCACAACCTTGCTTTTTCAGCATACGTTGCATGGTTTTATTATCTTCGTATGGCTCAACGAGTTCTACACGAACCTCATTTGGCTTGTATATGAAACAGATGCGGCAACGTTGTGTATCATCATTGACTATAGCATCCGCCTTATAGCCTAATATAGAAAAGACCTTTGAGGTTTCCTCAATACTATCAGTAAGCCATCCTATATGATCAATTTTATTCTCCATCTTTCGTCTCGATATAACATTCTCTATTCTGGTACTCATCCACATTCAATACATACTGGGCTGTAGCAGCACCTTCAACTGGAGTAAATCCGAGGCCAGTATAGTGATTCTCTACCATCTTGTTCTTAGGTGTGGGCAAGTATTCACCTATTATCCTCTTATAACCAGCAGCCTTGGCTTTCTCCACCATCGTATTGAGCGTGAAGTTCTCCATTCCACGTTTCAGCACACGACAGCTCATGAACCAAGTATCAACAAAGAGGGTTTCTTTATCCAAAGGCTTCATGATGACTACGGCTATCAAACCATTATCACCAAACTTGTCCTCCAGCGTAAAGCTCAGGTCAATCACATTCGGGTCATTAGCCAATGCCTCAATGTCTGCATCAGTATAACGTACCGTACGCAAGTTAAATTGGTTACTTCGCTGGCTAAGCTGTGCCACACGTGGTGTATTAAACTTAGTGAAACCGCTCACAACGGAAACCATATTCAGAGAATTCAGGAAGTCAGCTTCATTGGTAAATGTCTTGCTTAGTGATACGCGTTGTGCTTCAACCTGATACTGCTTGGTGCGGTCTTTATCCAGGTTGCTATATGAAGCGGTCTCAAATAGATTAAGCGAGTAAAGATATTCCAAATACTCAGCAGGATCTTCGGGCAACTCAGGTACAGTGATACCCTTGATGTTCTCACGAACCATATTGCGCTCAAATGGGTTATCATCCAGGAATACCATACTGTCAAAGCCAATGTTCAGAATGCTTTGGATGCTACGGATATTATCCACTTTTGTTTCCCAGTTTGCTTGGAATACAGCAATATCATCCAGTTTAAGCACCATATCAGGATGCTTTTCAAATGGTTCCTTGGCGGTTTCTTCATTGTTTTTGGAGGCTACACAGATGATGATACCACGTTGTTTGAGTTTCTTCACCCACATCTGGAACTCGGTAAAAGCTTTACCAATTCCCAATCCATGACCAAGTTGAATACCTTCCAAGCCATCATCACCAATCACGCCACCCCACACTGTATTGTCAAGGTCAAGAATCAAGCATTTCTTGAACTGACCTTTCACTGCACATACAATATCCATCACACGGGATGCCACATAAGGAAGTGCATCCATAGAGAGAATCATCTCCGTGCTGGTATAGACGTTGGCAGCAAACATCATATCACGTCCAAGCTTATTCTGGAGGGCGGCAATATCGCAGATGAAGAGGTTTTGGTACTGCTGAGACAGGCGCATCAACTCAAAATTGAGTTTGCGGACTTGGTAGGTGAAAGATGATTCTACCTTGTTGGCATAACTACCAAAAACCGTATCCTCAATCTCAGGATAGTTGAAGTAGATTATCTTCTTACCGGCAAGCGCTGGGTTCTCACAGACGGAAGCCAGGAAACCAATCCTGTCATCAGCCATGGTTGCCTGCTGCTCTGAGCTAAGCCCAGAATGATGTTCTCCCAGCTTGTGGGTGCTTTGGAAGATGATAATGAAGTCAGCATCAAACTGGTAGAGGTCACTTGTTGGGTCAAGCAACTGGCGCTCTACCTGATTGTACTCTGCCTCAAAGAGGTCAATGTTATAACCTCTTTCTATGCCCATTCCACGGATTGCCGTGCACAATAATTGTGTGGCCGTATCGCCCACAACTGCTAACTTTACTGATTGAAAGTTAATACAATCACATTTAGTATTTTTCTTTAATTGTTTAAAGTCTATCATTATATACAATTTGAATATTAATTTGTCATACTAAGTTTTATTTCAATTCTTCGTCTTTCAATAATCGAAATCAATTCATTTAATAAAGGCTTATTAATTTTACCAGCTAGATTCTTCTGCTGCTTAGGGTCACGCTCAAGATCATAAACTTCAGTTATCTTATCCGATGTCAGTTCCTTGTTCAGCTCGCATAAGGTACCAACAAAAAGGTTATTATTAAACGCAGCAAGTTTTAATTGCCGCCTTGACAAGTCAGGACAACCACCTCCACAATATTCTATTGTACAAGCAGAGTATTCAGGCAACTTATTAATTGCGTCAATACTATCGTTCGCCAAAGATTCGATAAATGAGGGGATGTCTTTACTCTGTCGTAAACCTTTTATCTCTATATTATTCAGCTGACTATCTATCACAAGAAATGGCATGTTGTAATTCTCAAGGTAGAGGTTCGTAACAAATGAATCTCGAATAGGGTCGCCACTGAATGAGAAACCATGATCAGCACAAATAACTATGGACGTATCCTCACCATAGCTTTTTTGCTTCATCGTTTCAACTAAATACTTTATGATGTTATCAATATAAACCAACGACAGGTCATGAGTTACACTCCCCTTACTTCCCTTGGGTAAATTATTTAAAGCGTGCTTTACTAAAGCAACTTCTTCATTATAAATACTCTCATCTTCTGCATCATATGTGAGGAAGACCTCAGGATTATGGACATCGTCTACATGCACACAAGCAAAAAAAGGGTTATCCAACTGGTATTCATCAGCCCACTTAAAGAAATGATCCAAATGAGTTCTTGCACTGGGGGCATTTTTAAACCAATCATAATTCTTGTCACCTCTCTCTGAAAGGTCAAAATCCACAAGATGATTGATGGAATAGTATGCTGCCTTCAAAAAGTCTTTCTTATTTGAAGAAGGATGGTGAAGGAATTTAAAAAAGCTCCACATCGTTGTTCCTAATAGAGAAGGAACGCTCGATATATTCCGCCATAAGTTCTTTATTCTTATAGCACGGTATAAAGGTTTAAGTTTGATACTATTTTGTTCCGCAAAAGAACGGTTTTTTATCTTTGTAATCTGGTTATACGGGGCTATTTTAAAAAGTCTATGTTCCAACCCGTCAGTTAGGACTTCATTTATATAAGCGACCTCATCTACATTAAAAAACTCCTGCTCCGTTAATACAAGTTTTTTTACTTCATCTGCTTTATAATCACCAGCGTTCCCATATATCATCTCTACAGAACTATCTTTATTCTGTATGGCATTCAAAAAAAGAAGCCACTCATCAAAGTTATCCCTTAACAGATCTGAAATTGTTTGATAGTCCTTCTCTGTTAGCTCATTCCTTTTAAGCAACTCCGAATAATGCGATAAGCGATATGACCAAAAAGCGCCTATATCAAAACCAACGCTATAGTATATGTTATCAACCCCCCGCCGCAAGGAAGATGGATAGCACTGGGGCTGGTATGAGTTAAAAAAAGTGGTATACCCTTTATTTCTCATCAACTCAAAAACAGTACTATCAGCATCCCTAAATCTATACATATAACCATTATTCTGTAACACATCTTGCCCACAATATAAGTTCATTAGGGCCGCCTCAGTATATGGAGCCTGCGAAAACATTGAGTCACAGAAACAATACGATTTTTTTAAATCTGAGAAATTAGGCATAAGTTCATTTCCATACTGCCTTATTCTGGTATTGTTCAGAGAATCAACTATGAATAATAGGATATTCTTTTTTTTCATGCTGCTATGTATTACTCTAATATCTCAAATGAGAAACTGTGATTCGACACCCTACTTTCTAACGGAGGAAGTTGCATATAATCTCCATATTCCGTTTCTAAATAGCCGACATAATCGATGGGTGCTGAAAACTCGACACCTTCAAAGGATAAGTTAGTTGTTGAATCAAAGAAAGATTTTTTATAAGCCTTATCTTCTGCAAAAACGATTGGTATAGTCATCATTTCCCCTTTACGAAGGTGGTTATTCAAGTTCTTTTCAAGATTGACTTGTGCTCTTTTAAGACTAAAGAGGTGCTTAGCCAGACGATGGAACCCTTTAAAATGGTCGTGCTTATCATTTACATACTTGATAATGCCATAATAGAAGTACTTTTGCCATTCCAAAGTTTTTCGCAAAATCATATTATCTGGAAGTTGAATTAAAGGGAACACATCAATATATACTCCACATGTATAATTAAGGTGTTCAAACTCTTCCTCCTTTAATACTGTATTTTCATCTACAATCTTTGGAAAAGAATAAGGATAATCTGAATGAGTGGTATGATCATGTAATTTCAACCTCCCCGTCTCTTTTGTAAAAACTTCTCTTAATCTTGGAAGATCTTCCATTTTTATTAAGATATCTATATCATCATCCCAGGGAATAAATCCTTTGTGTCGCACAGCACCAAGCAATGTGCCGTATCCTAAATAATACACTATCCCATTCTTGTCAAGGATTTCTTTTACTAAGCATAAATCCTCAAATAAACGATTTTGAATATCTGTCATATTATACTTCTTATCTGATTATATTAAAATTTCTTTCTTATACCATTATAAAAAGGAGCAATTAACTCATTGTGTCTTCTTAAAAACAAAACAGATCCGATTGTAATAATCGCTATCATATATAATCCATTGACCAAAGGTGAACATTTTATAAAAACGAGCGAACCAATACAATACATTACGGAAAAACAAATAAAAGGAGTTAGGGTTATGCCAAGTTGAATTCTTTTTTTACAAACAATTAACAAAAGACCCCACTCTATTAAACCAGATAGAACTGCGCCCCAAATTACAGCATAGATCCCTATTGTTTTTATAAACAGGTACATTATACCTAAATAAGCGATAGCTGCAAAGAATTTAACCAGTGGATGATATACAGTTATTTTTTCAGCCGCAAGCGTGTTATAAAGAAAACCAGATATAGATGTAAAGTATATTGTTACATAATAAAATGGAACGTATTCTAATGCTCCGCTATAGGCTTCTCCAATAAAGAATGGAGCGATAATTTTGACTAGAGGGATTATTGCTAAAGTTGAAATAATTAATACGTCTTCTATGATACCGAGTCCCTGTTTATATAAAACAAAACGAGACTTATCTTCAGATTGCGAGAAAGTAAGTTCTTGCCATGCTAAGTGAAAAACAGAAACAACAAAAGTAACTATCACACAAAATTTTGTACCAACAACAAATATTCCTAATACATCGCTCCCCAAATTACGATCAACGACAACTCTATAATAGTTCGTATTTAAGTAATACAATAATGTATTAATGCTAAAGGGAAGACAAAAAACAATAAGTTGCTTGGCAACAGGCCAACTAAATGATCCAATAGAAATGAATCTCCAAACCTTTGTCCCAAAAACCAAGAATACAATCTGTATCACATAATTAGCTATCATAGCTAATAACAATGCTTCACACTCTAGGTGAAACACTCCCACACATACATAACCTGTAATTGCATTAGCTACTGCTCCAATGATACCGGATATGGCAAAGAGTGTGTTCTTTGCAAAGGCCCTGGAGACCATCATCATCATATTTAAAAACAAAAACATTAATGAAACCACATACATCGTTAATGCATGAGGTATACTAATGAAATTGCAAATTATAAAATAGATGACAGTATAAAGAACAATAAACGGAGCTATTACAATGATTGATGTTGAGATTACTTGCTTTTGCTCATCAATTCCTTTGTTTATACTAAAACGTAAAACGCCTGACCAGATTTCAATAAAAAGGAACGGTATTATTACCGCATATAAAGACGACAATAATTCAAAATCGCCATATTCCTCTGGTAAAACATTATTGGTGTAATATCTAATCATCAGAAAGGATACTACATATGTAGCCACCTTTCCGAAAAAGTAAACACCGGAGGTTTTTAAAAACTTTGAAATTATCTGTTGTTTATCCATTATTATATAGAAAGCAAGCCGGCCCAACAAAAGTGTTATTCAACTTTCAATATCTTCCGTTTTAAGAAAATGCTGGCAATGTAAACAGCCAAGCAACCACCACACAATTTTCCAACCATCACTGGCAGAATCAACGAGGGCTGAAAGTTGGCAGAGAATGCAAGATGATCACCAATAAGGAATGCACAGCATACTGAATAAGCAATGCACTTTACTTTGTCATTCGGTTTCAAATCTTGCACAATGGCAAACAATGCTAACACATTGGCTGTAGCAGCCAGAATACCCGTAGTAGCTTCTGCAGAAAGACCGACTTTACGTCCTACTTTATCTAGCGGTTTGGCAAGATAGGTCTTGATAAGATAAACCATCGGGAAAGCGCCACAAAGCATGATACCAATATAACCGGAAATCTCCAAAGCTCTATTAATATCAATCTCATCTGCAATGATGGGTTCAAATCCCCAGGTTCCAAATATCTTAGAGAAGATACCGGTGAAGTACTCCACAACGCAAAGTACCAAAACAATGCGAAGTGCGGTATCCATAGCCTTGCCAAACACATTGAAGCCCTTAATCATTTTCTCGGGGATGAAGTAGAGGCCTAATGCAATAGCTCCGCAAATGATAACAAGCGGTATCAGGTTACGGAAGATGAGCCAGAAACTTAATGCTAACTGATAAGTAGCTTCTCCATTAGTAGAAATGGTCTCTCGAATCATTGGATTAGTGAGGGCAATGATAACTGAAGATACAAAAACACCGACGGGAATGGTGATAAAGCCTACCATTTCGCCCATTGCCAGATAGCGGCGGTCTTCCTTCTTTAGCATTTTCAAGGCCACAGGAATGGAGAAAACAATGGTGGCACCGGCCATAAATCCCGTCATCATTGCCATAATCCAACTTTCTTTCGTTGCAGCCAAGGCCTCTGCCAACTGGTAGCCCCCCATATCCACCGCAATGAATGTAGTAGCGGCCATTGATGGGTCTGCACCGACCAATTCGTAAAGGGGACCAAAGATATGGCTCACGAACCAGGTGAGATAAGGTGCTGCGGCCATGATACCAGCCACCGGAATAAAGATTGAGCCAATAGCCTCGAAACCAGCAAGGAATTCCTTTCCTAATTGACTTTCCTCTTTGAAAATGGATGCGAAGCAGCCTACCAAAGCGCAGGCCATAATAATGTATATTACTATTTGTCCAAACAGTTCCATAATGATGTATTATTTTGATGTTAACTAATCTTTAATAAGATACATGGGCATAGCCTTCTTGCAATAGTTCTTAGCCATACGATACCAAAGGTACAAGTATTCGCCCACATTATTGCCCACTGAGGTCTGGTAGATTGCCCAAACATACCAGTAATAGGCTGCCAAGGCCACGTAAGCGTAATAATGGCGCAACTCTATATCAGACAAATCATGTCCGGCATAGATACGGAATATCTTCACAGCTTCTTCCTCTGTATAGTCCGAGCAGCAAATAAATGTACCAAGGTCGGTTGCGGGATCGTCATTGCCGCTATATTCCCAGTCAATCAAATACATTTTATCATTGACATCCAACAGGAAGTTAGGATCATAGCAATCACAATGACAGAGACGCTCTTCAATACCGTCACTCTTGGTGAGTTTATACATAGCCTCCATCATATCCAGTAGGTTCTGGAAGTCTGCGAAATCAGCACGTCCCTTCTGACGTATTTTTTCAACAAACTCCAAGCTTCTGTCCCAGGTGCCAAACCGGAATTTAGACTTTATGTTGGCTTCGTGTAACTTGCGCATCATCCCTAGAGCAGTCTTCACCTGCTGATCATTATGATAGTCAAGTGTACGAGCATTCTCAATGTAGCGAGATAGCTTCCATCCCTCTTCTTTGTCCATATAAATAAACGTGTCATCCAGTCCAAGACGTTTTGCAACATCCATTGAGAAACACTCACTCTCACGATTAATATAATCACTTGTACCAACTCCAGGATGACGGTAAACGAATTTTGCCCCTCCTATCTTGTTGTTTGCAGCTGTAAAATAGAAGGAAGTATTAGTCAATCCTTGCTTGATAGCTTTAATATCACTGATGTCCTGTTCCTCGCAACCAAGTACAGTGCAAATGTTCTTTAGGATGCGAGAATTGGTATTGTTTACATAGTGATTATCAAATTCGCGCAACTCGTCTAGTGAGTCAAACTCTTTGATAATTCCCTCCTTGTATCGTTTAATCTTCATAGGTAGCTCGTCCACATAACGAGCATACAAATCTTCCCAAAGATTCAGCCTCGTTTCCTGATTATCGTATTCCCTAAGAAGAATCTCTTTAAACTTGGAGGAAAAATCATGAGAGAAGAATACATGGCCTATCATATACCAAGCGTCCTTCCCACCTACAGTAACCTTTGTGATCACATCATTCTCGTCCGTCGTAAGGCAATACTCATCAGTATCCCCCTCAGCATATTCTGCCGCATAACAAGCAGACTGCGGTTTTTCTAAAAAGACATTCTCTGTGAAATAATTATCAGACGAGCAGATAAAAGTATCATCTATCTTGTCAAGAACTCGAATTAGTGTAGATGTGTTGTTGTACTTAAAATAATCCTCGTTAACAACGATCTTCACATTGAACTCGTCCTCCAAATAGAAGAACATCTCTTTCATATAACCCACAACAAGGGTTATGTCAGTAATTCCCGCTTCTTGAAGCTGGCGTATCTGACGTTCAATCAATACTTCACCTTTTACCCTGAGAAGTCCTTTCGGTTTCTCATATGAAAGTGGAGCAAAGCGGGATGACATACCCGCAGCCATAATTATTGCGTTCATATACTTAGAAATTCAAACCCAGTGAGAATGAAATATAATTCTTTTGCTTCTGAGGATTTACCACAAATTGCACACTAGCCGGGATGGAAATCTTTGCGTTAGAGTAGATATCTCTCTGGTACTTTGCGGCTATATTTACAATAGAGAATCCGGTCTCAAAGTTATTATACAAGTTCCTATTCAAACTTGCACCCAAAGCAACTGAGATGACGCTTTCGTCTTTGAAGTCGTAATGATATCCCAATTCAGCATAAGAAGAGTAAGCCTGCTTTCCTTCTAAATTCTTATCAGCGCCATAGAAAAACGTTGATAACAAAATTGAAATAGGAATCTTCTCAAATTCATATGAAATACATCCTTCTAACAGATGCCCAGTCTCTCCATTCTTAAAGTTGAAATAGTTGTCATTTTGTCCAACCATAGTAGGATAATAATAGTCCACCAACCCTACGGTGAGACCTTTCCAAGTATAACTAAGACCAAGGTCTGCTTCGCGCCATGAATTATCAAACGTATATGCACCTGTTGCATAGACGCTAAAGCCGCCTATTGAGTAATTCAATGTGGGGAAGAATGTAGGTGTTTCACCATATTCCTGACCTCGCCACAAGTATTTTGTGGTTAATTCTACTGACCCGCTAAAGGGTGATTGTTTCTCAGTTTCCTGAGCATTAACCGTAATGACACTTAAAGCAAGTGTCATTATAATAGAAATAATATACCTCATACATTCTTAAATTATATTCAATTAATTATACTGTACAGATAGCCTATAAAAAAGGATGGATCAATGGTGACGATATCCTGCGACTCGCTGAACCGATGAAGAAAAACCAGTACGGACAATACCTCCTGAACCTTATAAAATGAATTACAAGAAAAATATATTG
>Ga0209408_1000953_pt1 | contig 19637 bp, 17 predicted proteins | sample AD_UKC107_MetaG_FD_184422 | JGI IMG/M metagenome (GOLD analysis project Ga0209408, IMG submission 184422) | Active sludge microbial communities of municipal wastewater-treating anaerobic digesters from Hong Kong - AD_UKC107_MetaG (SPAdes)... | ecosystem: Engineered > Bioreactor > Anaerobic >... | reverse complement strand
CTCTTTGACAGTTACGGACACAGCTTTCATATTTTAGCCACTCAATATGTAGCTGCATCCTCGTGACGCACGCATGTAGGGGTTTTCCTGGATCATCTCAATCACTCCGCGATCGTCCAACTTCATAATGTGCTTGATGATGATCACTCCCAGCACAAGCCTGGCATCCTTAGTGGGAGCACCACGGTTGCTTTTGAAGTGCTTGTAATAAAGCCGGGCAAATTCCTCCCAGGGAACTATTTTTGAAAGAACAACCCACCGGTTATGCTCATCTAATTTTGCCTCAAAGGGCATCTTGAATTCTGAAATTGACAGCTGCATGGAACTCTTGTATCGTATCATAAAATGCAAGGATTATGAACCAAATATACTCATTTTCTTGCAGTTATGCAAATTTTTGTCGGCTTATTTTGTTGTAAATCAACGTTTTATTAATTATTCAGCAGCCCCTAAGTAAGATAATCCGTACCACAAAATGGCAAACCTTCAAAGAATACAAGAAAGAATCAACATGATCCCCGACCTCATCAAGGAAGTGGAAGACCTAAAAGAAGTCTCCCAAGCTTCCTTTGGCGGTTATCCTGTTGAACCCTCTTATATTGCCGAAGAAGTCCATGCCATTGAAGATAAGATTACATCCTGGAAAGCGGTCACAGACGAAATCCTCGTGCAAGAGATAGGAGACTCAGATCCCAACGTCTTCACCTTTGACTCCCACTGGCGCGCTCCCCAGCGAGACTACAGTTTCAAGACCCGCCTCACCAAAAGACTCCAGCGTGCCCGTACAGATCTCCGTGTCCTCTTGGATGTAGCCAAAGAAAGAGAGGGCAAAGAAGAACGCCTTGACGATGTCTGGGCACTCGTCCATCCCTTCATCACCACCATCGCCAAAGACCGCGTGGAAAGCGGATTCTATGTCGATGCTGTAGAAAACGCCTGCAAAGCCCTCAACAACCGCGTCCGTGAGATAGTCCAAGCCAAGACCGGCGAAGAATACGACGGCGCTAAACTAATGCAGAAAGCCTTCTCTGCCGATAACCCTATCATCAAACTTGAAAAGGGAACAAACCAGAGTGCCCACGATACCCAACTTGGATATATGCAGATCTTCTCCGGAGTTATGACCGGCATCCGCAACCCCAAGGCCCACGAAATAGAAAACATCACCAGAGAAGATGCCTTGAGAAAACTCATCATGCTCAGCATCCTGATGTATAAGTTAGATAAAGCGACAACAATATGATTTTTATATCTCATAACAGCAAAGATAAGCCCATTGTTGAACCTATTGCGGTTAAGCTTTCAACCATTTTTGGCCAAGATAATGTCTTCTACGACTCTTGGTCCATTCAACCTGGAGATGGGATCATAGACAAAATGAACGAAGGTTTGTCAAAGTGCAAATTCTTCTTCTACTTTGTCTCTGCGAATAGTCTTACAAGTTCAATGGTTAAGCTCGAATGGCAGAATGCCCTTGTGAGAGCTGCTCAAAAGCAAATTAGATTTATTCCGGTACGCCTGGACCAATCGTCGCTCCCAAGTATAATGCTTCAAACCCTCTACATCGATCTCTTTTCAAATGGAATTGATGTTGCCATTAGGCAGATGGTTGATGTGATTAATGGAGTTAACACCTTTCAAGCGGGCCAGATATCCTTCAACAACTTGATTGCATATAAGTATAAAGAAGGAGACAAATTAATCATTGAGTGTCGTGCACTCCATTATTTGGAGCCGATAACTATGTTCTCCTTTATGACTCATGCCGATATCGATCAGATAACGCACAGTGTTCCACGCGAAGCCTTCCACTCGTCCGGAATGCATAAGGATGTCCAGTTAAGCCCATATATAAGAGCTAATTTTATAACTTTAGGATTAAGCCGGGGAACTTTACCTGGTTTCCCTTTTATTGTTGAGTTTTCGTCTAATACACTTCCTTCCTTTGACATTGAAATGGTGTTGCATCAGGTCTCTAACGATAGATTTGCTCCCATCCCTTTGATTCAAGGTAGGCCATAGTTAATTTGGAAACATTGAAGAACGCATACCAAATAACGAACGAATAGTTTAAACTAACATACCTCACCCATGAAAATCGCAGTCGCCGGCACCGGATACGTCGGATTATCCATAGCAACACTCCTGGCGCAGCATCATCAGGTAACAGCTGTTGATGTTATCCCGGAGAAAGTAGAGAAGATTAACAAGAAGCAGAGCCCCATCCAGGATGAGTACATTGAGAAGTACCTGGCAGAGAAAGACCTCAACCTGGTAGCTACTCTCGATGGCGAAGCCGCCTACAAAGATGCAGACTTTGTGGTCATTGCTGCCCCCACCAACTATGACCCACAAAAGAACTTCTTTGACACCTGTCACGTAGAAGAAGTAATTGACCTTGTACTCAAAGTCAATCCTGATGCCGTAATGGTGATTAAGTCCACCATTCCCGTGGGCTACACCCGCAATCTCTACGTGCAGTATGCCGCCAAGGGCGTTAAGAAGTTCAATCTGCTTTTCTCTCCTGAGTTCCTCCGTGAGAGCAAAGCACTTTACGACAACCTCTACCCGTCAAGAATCATTGTGGGAAGCCCCAAGATTATTGACCGCCCCGAGTTCAGGGAAGAGAACGAAGCTATCCTGAAAGTCACCGATGTGGCTAAAATGGAGCAAAAGGCTAAAGAGTTTGCAAAACTCCTGCAGGAAGGAGCCATTAAGGAGAACATTGATACCCTCTTCATGGGCATGAAGGAAGCAGAGGCTGTGAAGCTTTTTGCAAACACTTACCTTGCACTTCGCGTTAGCTACTTCAATGAGCTGGATACCTATGCTGAGGTCAAAGGTCTGGACACACAAAGCATCATTGAAGGTGTAGGGCTTGATCCTCGTATTGGCAGCTTCTACAACAATCCCAGCTTTGGCTATGGTGGTTACTGCTTGCCTAAGGACACCAAGCAGCTCCTTGCTAACTATGCAGACGTGCCTCAGAACATGATGAGCGCCATTGTGGAGAGCAACCGCACCCGTAAAGACTTCATTGCAGACCAAGTGCTGAAAATGGCTGGCTATTACGATTACACACAAAATAACGTGTATTCAGCCAACAATGCCGCTCCTGCTACACCCACCATTGGTGTGTTCCGCCTTACAATGAAGTCCAACTCTGATAACTTCCGTCAGAGTGCCATTCAAGGCATTATGAAGCGTATTAAGGCTAAGGGCGCCAAGGTTATAATTTACGAACCCACACTGGAGAATGGCAGTTTGTTCTTTGGTAGTGAGGTGGTGAACGACTTGGCTCAGTTCAAGGCCCAAAGTAATGCTATCATTGCCAACCGCTATGATGCAGTTTTAGATGATGTGAAAGAAAAGGTTTACACCAGAGATATATTCAAGAGAGACTAGCCGCGGAAACTGAGCAAAGTCGAAGCTACAGGCACATTTGCGGGATAAACCCGCAAAAGAGCCTTCCGCTCGAAAGTAGAACAGCCGAATGCCCGCAGGCGGGCATTCGGCTGTGAGATACAAAACAAAAATACTTATAATTAACAGTTAACAAGTTAACATAGAGCCACCAGGTCCTACGCGCAACCTGTGGCTCTTGATGGGGCAGAATGGTCTTCCGCACAGCCTGATTCCCCAACCATAGGGCGGGGAACCCGCTGGTCTCTCATAAAAAAAGGTTCAATAACGGCGGGCCTGCCCCTTTAAAAGAAATAAGAAAGGAATAAATATATGGAAGTAATAAAAACAGCAATAGATGGCGTGCTCATCATTGAGCCAAAGGTGTTCGGTGATGCACGAGGTTTTTTTTTGAGTCATTTTCTCAGCGAGAGTTTGATGAAAAAGTTGCTCCCATATTGGGGCATACCATTCGCTTTCCCAAGAAGTAGTCTAATACTTCTGTAGCATATGCACTCAAATGATAATTTGTGTACAAATTCTGTTTTATGTTCTTGAAATATGAAGTCTATAAGGGAGAATAGACGCGCGATACTATTAGGGGTGTTCCTAATATTTTGTTTAACCGCTTGCTCAGAAACGCTCAGTATTGATACTGACGAAAAGCAGTGGTATGGAAACGGTAGCGTAAAGTTCTCGTATCCTCACGGAGTTTATTCTAATACTATAGCGATAGAAATGAAGTCTGATAATGGAGGTGTTATTCACTATTCACTGGATGGTAATACTCCTACAATAGACAGCCCCATTTATACAACACCGCTACAAATAGATAAAACTACAATAATAAGAGCATCAGAGGAAGTGGGGGAGGCAATTTTGTCAAACACCACCACAGTAACGTACATATATCCAGAGTCCGTTGTTAAACAACCTAACGAGATTGAAGGTTATCCACAGACATGGGGACCATATGCAACAATTGCTGATACAGCGGTTGCTGACTATGGGATGGACCCTGAATTGGTTGTAAATGCTTTCAGATGTCAAAAGGTCATAGATTCATTCAGCGATTTGCCTATAGTCAGTTTGGTAACTGACATAAGTCATTTATTCAATAAATCGAAAGATCCAGAAGAGGGGGGAATTTACATCTATACAGGTGCTCCAAGAGGTAGTGGAATAGGTAGAGGATGGGAGCGACCAGTATCAATTGAATTGTTTGGAGGACTACAACATCATGATTTGACCACCACCTGTGCTATTAGAATCCACGGAGGTCATAGTCGTATACCCGAGAAAAATCCCAAACATTCTTTTCGATTGAAGTTCAAGAGTGACTATGGACCGTCTAAACTACAATACCCTGTTTTCGAAGGCGATGATAAAAATATTGAATACAACTCTTTGGTGTTGAGGTGTTTCTTCAATAATTCTTGGACCTGCTGGGATGAAAGTGCAGTACGTGCACAATATACACGAGATATGTGGGTAAGGATGATGCAACGGAAACTTGGATGGGAATACGTTAAGGGATTATATGCCCATGTGTTTATTAATGGCCTATATTGGGGAATTTATAATATTACTGAGCATATTGACGAGTACTTTGCAAAAAACCATTTTGGTGGAAAGAAAAGTGATTATGATGTTTTAAAGGTTGAGGAGCTAGATAACTATGCAGTTGTAGCTTCTTCGGGCGACTTGGTAGCATATAATGAGCTATTAAAGCTGTGTGATAATGCTTATCAGAATGATATTTATTATCGAATACAAGGTAAAGACTCAAACGGAAGCGTTAACCCGGCGTTTGAACCATTGTTAAATATTGATGAATTTATTGACTATATGTTGATTAATCAATATGCGGGGAATTCGGATTGGGATTTTCATAATTGGAATGCAGTTAGGAAAAGAGGAGGCAATGGCTTTCATTTTATCTGTTGGGATGCGGAAAACATATTTGAGGAAGTGGACTATAATAATTTGAATAACAATAATGACAAATGCCCGAGCAGGGTTTTCCAAGGACTTATCCAGAATGAGGCTTTTAGGCAAAAATACTCCGAAAGAGCCCTTGCTTTGTTCAGTACGGATGGTTGCCTTTCGGAGACTAACGTTGTAGCCGTTTGGGATAGTTTGTTTTGTCAAATAGAGAATGCAATATACGCAGAAGCGGCCCGTTGGGGTGATTATAGACATAATGTTCATTCGTACGGAGGTGTATATCTACCTGTGTTTACCGTAGAAGAGACTTATATGGCTGAGAGAGATAGGTTATTGACCGACTTTTTCCCTTTTAGAGGTGATGTTTTACAATCGCAACTAAAAGAAAAAGGGTGGCTCTCCAGTACAACAGGAATTCTAGCGAATAAACCATTAACAAACACAAATGTGGTTTATGACTTGTCAGGCCGCCAGCTTGATGAAACAAGTCGTATGCAGAAAAAGGGTGTAATTATTAGAAACGGTAGATAAGAAGCTACAAGGTAGTGGACTCCGCAGTTTATTTGTTTATAAATGACAGTATCAAAATCAACACGCGTTGCAAAAAACACAACATTTCTCTATTTGAGGATGCTTGTTGTAATGTGCATTAATATATTTAGTGTCCGCTATGTTTTGAAGGGACTGGGGGTCGTAGACTATGGCGTGTTTAATGTCGTAGCCGGACTTGTTACAATGTTTTCCAGTCTTAGTGGTATTATTTCTGCTGCAACCACAAGATTTTATTCCTATGCCTTGGGAGAAAAAAGGTCGGAGATGGTATCTGAAGTTTTCTCTGCCAGCATAAACATATACTTTTTTTTAGCATGTGCTGTTTTGTTTATTGGTGAATTAGTTGGGTTTTGGTTTATCAATTATCAGGCGGATATACCAGAGGTAAGGCTTAGCGCGGCTAACTGGGTGTTTCAATTTACTATAATTACTTTTATTATCAGTTTAATTACATCATCCTTTTCCTCATTGGTTTTTGCTTATGAAAGAATGCATATATTCTCTCTTGTAAGCGTTTTTGAATGTATACTAAAGTTTTTACTAGCCTACAGCCTTTTGTATCTATCAGGTGATCGCTTGATTTTGTATAGTATTGGTTTGTTTGTAATAAGTGTTTTGGTCTCTTTGACATACATACTTGCTACCTGTAGAGGTAAATATCGTATTCGTTATAAGAGGGGTGTTGATAAAACACTATATAAGAAGATGCTTTCTTTTTCAGGATGGACCTTGTTTTCATCTTCTGCTGGTATTGGTATATCGCAGTTAGTTACAATGATAACGAATGTTTTTTGGGGGCCTGTCGTTAATGCTGCGAGAGGAATTGCTTTTCAGGTAAGTGGTGCAATGAATTCATTCACTTCTAATGTTATCATGGCCGTGGGACCTCCAATGATTAAGTCATATGCAGAAGGAGATTATCAATCTGTTAACAAGTATTTTAAGTTTTGCAACAAAGCAGTGTATTATAGTCTTCTTTTAATACTACTTCCTGTCTTTTTTGAAATGGAAACAGTATTAAATCTGTGGCTTGGCGTAGATGATTCACAAACTGTTCTATTCTGTCGCTTAATATTGATATACGTTTTAATTCTTTCGTTAAACAATCCAATCTCTATCATAGTACAAGCTACAGGCAATATACGCGCTTATAGTACTTACGTTGAAATTCCAACTCTGTTGTGTTTCCCTATTACTTGGATTTTATATGCTATAGGAGAGCCAGCCGAGGCTGCCTTTTATGTAATGATAATATCAATTTTTGTATCACATTTAATAAGGATGGTCTGCTTAAAGAGATTATTTCCGACTTTTTCATACAATGAATACATTAAAGAATTCTTGTTACCTGCATTCGTTATAACAGCTATCGTATGTTGCTTAATGAGTTTGTTAAGAGGCTTTTGTGAACCAGGAATAATGAGGGTTTTATACTCAGTATTTTTATGTTCTAGTTTGCTACTCATTCTATGCCTTTTATTTGGCCTAAAAAAATATGAGAAGGATTTCCTGCTTTCTTTCATAAAAAAGAAAAAGTAGTGAATATTTTGTTTCTTCAATAACACTCTTTTACGTATATCTCATGCCATTTTGCCAGAGGTTGGCTATATTTAGACTATTACTGGTTAGTAAATGAAATTAGGATATTAAATTATTCCAAAGCAGAATAAGAGATAATGGTTGATATTGATTTTGGCTCCTGTTGTATAGTAATATATATACTAATCTGGGCGATTACACTATATTATTATTTTAAGCGTCGTAAGTTCATTGATGCTGGTTTTGTAATTATTAGCTCATATTTACTATATGCAATTCTTTCTTTCTTTCATTATATAGATAGTAATGGCTTATATAAAAACATAACTCTATTTCCTTTCCTATATCTCTATTTAATGGTTATGTTATTTATTGCACCGGTATTGAAATATGACGAAACAAAGGTTACAATTCAGGAGCCGTCAAAAAAGGCGTTTAATGTAGTTGTTGGAGTCTATTTGTTTTTTTCAGCATTGTATATACCTACAGTATTACCCCATATGGCTGAAGGTATTCAAAAAATAATGCTTGATACCGCAGCAGGTGCTGAATTATACAACGAAACTATGCAGGATGTGGAGAATGCAAATATGGGTCATGGTAGTTTGGCACATCTCCCAGCTGTTATTTCTGGATTATTTGGAGATATGGGAATATTCTTTTTCTTTTATTATTTAACAAGAAAAAAGAAAAATAAGTTTCTGCTTTATGCCCTCTTCGCTGCTTTTATTACTTACCCATTTGTTGCTATTGCAGAATCTCAAAGAGGTCCGGCTATTGATAGATTCTTCTCAATTTTGATTACTTATTTTGCATTTAGAAAGTTTTTGTCGCCACAAATAGAAAAAAGGATTAGAAGAGCGGGACTAGTTTTGTTAATTATGATAGTTGTTCCGTTATTTGCGATAACTGTGAGCAGGTTTGATAACGAACAATACGGTGTAAAGTCGTCTGTATTGGAATATTCAGGTATGGCTAGTCTTAATTTTAATGAATATGCGTTTGATAATAATGGGATAAGATATGGCGATCGTACTTTTCCAATGTTTAAAAGAATGTTAGGGTTTGATAATGTTCCTCACAATTTTTTTGAACGAAGACAGAAATATCCACATCTCAAGATTGATGACTACGTTTTTATAGGTTTTGTTGGTGATTTTGTTTTGGATTATGGCCCCATACTTGCCTTTGTAATTTTCGTCCTTTTCTACTTATATTCATATAACCATACATTACCGATTAGGGGTGTTATTCCTTTTCATAGACTATTGTTTTTACAATTCATTATGTGTGTAAGTATGCATGGTGGAATGAAATTATTTTCATATGCAGATACAGGTAATTTAAGAATAATGGCTCTTATTTTAGTTTGTATTTTTTTTAAGATTGATTACGAACAACAAAAAAAACAAAATAAATATATAGAAAATGAATAAGCAGAACTTCCCCCTTTTTACGGTTATTATCCCTCTAAAGGATAGAGAGGAGTATATTGGTCATACATTAAAAACATGTATGATTCAAGATTATCCTAATTTTGAGATTATTGTTTCTGATGATTGTAGTTCAGATAATACAGTGAAAGTTGCAACCGAATTAGCTGAAAAGGATAAAAGAATTCAAGTATATTCCCATAAAAAGCATCTAGGTATGCACGATAATTTTGAGTTCGCTTTGAATAAAGTTAAACCAGGTTATGTAATAGCCCTTGGCGGTGATGATGGTTTAGTGCAAGGATGTATATGGAGAATGTATGAAATTATTAAAGAAACTGGAACGAAACTTTTAACTTGGACTCCTGCTACCTTCATTTATCCAACTAATAATGACAATCGCAACATGTTTTACATGAAAAGAAAACGATTTGAGGGGGTTAAAATTCTAAAGTCTTCCGATTTCTTATCTAAACTATATAAGACTTTTTTTTATATGACAGATGATTGTCCAATGTTCTATATGAAAGGGGTGGCATCCACCGATTTAATTGATAGAGTAAAAAGCAGAACCAAAGATAATAGTTTTTATTATTGCCCAACACCTGATGGCTTCTCTGGTGTAGTCTTAGCGGGGGAGGTTGAAGATTATGCGTTTACATATGAACCACTGACTATAGTAGGAGCATCACCAAAGTCACAGGGGAATTATTATATCAGTACAGATAAAAAATCAAGAGAAGAGTCAGAATTGTTTTTTAATGATAACGTCAGAAGAACGATGCATAAGGAACTGGCCTCCCAACCGTATTCGCCACTTATCACATTAATGACAGCTGATTATTTGTTAACTGCAAATGATTTACCGGGCTGGCCAGGGAAAGGCCCCGAAATTGATTTCAAAGAATTATTAAAGAAGACGTTTTCTTATTTGCATACGAGTAATTTCCCCCCTGCGGTTTTATCAAGAGAACTAAAAATTTTAAAAGAAATATCGATTCAGCACAATCTGTTAGATCTATTTGAAGAATTGTACAGTAAAACTCTAAAAAAGAGCATAACAGGTGAACATGTGTTCGGTTTCTTAATCACCAATTCAATAAGGTTTAATGGTGCTGACGTTGGAGTCTTAAATGTATTTGACGCGTCAGTCGTAACTAATTTTATATATAAATTCTATAATAGGGTGACTTTTGCAAACTTCGTTACATTTGTTAAGAATCAGTTTAAAGTGTTATTAAGGCAAAGAAAATATAAATTAGAAAAATTACCTTCAATTGAATAATTATGTCTGTATTTGAAAACAAGACCCTCCTTATTACAGGTGGTACAGGTAGTTTCGGCAATGCAGTATTACGCCGATTCCTGAATAGTGATATTAGAGAAATCAGAATTCTGAGCCGTGATGAAAAGAAACAGGATGATATGCGTCATTTTTTGCAGGCTAATCGTTCTGATGTGGCTCACAAAGTGAAGTTTTTTATTGGAAATGTACGACAGCGTGAAGCTGTTGACTTCGCGATGGATGGGGTTGACTATGTATTCAGTGCTGCCGCATTGAAACAAGTACCATCTTGTGAATTCTTTCCCATGGAAGCTGTCCGCACCAATGTTGAAGGTACCAATAACGTCCTTCTCTCTGCTATTGCACATGGTGTAAAGAATGTAGTAGTTCTCTCCACGGATAAAGCCGCTTATCCCATTAACGCAATGGGTATCAGTAAGGCTATGATGGAAAAGGTAGCCATTGCACAGGGTCGTGCCCTTGGAGTAGGTGCAAAAACAACTATTTGCTGCACCCGCTATGGTAACGTAATGGCCAGTCGTGGCTCTGTGATTCCTCTTTGGGTAGAGCAGATGATGGAAGGAAAGCCTATAACCATTACCGACCCAAACATGACTCGTTTCATGATGACGCTTGATGATGCTGTGGATTTGGTTATCTACGCATTCACTCACGGAGAAAACGGTGATCTTTTTGTTCAGAAAGCTCCTGCTGCTACCCTTGATGTTCTGGCTGAGGCTTTGAAGCAGACTTATGCCAAGATTGATCCTAAATATGGTGAGACAGAGGTGAAAGTAATAGGTACACGCCACGGTGAGAAACTGTATGAGACTCTTGTAACCCGTGAAGAAATGGCCAAGGCCATTGATATGGGTGGATATTATCGCATTCCTTGCGACAATCGTGATTTGAATTATGATAAGTTCTTTACCGAGGGTGACCACAAAGTGGAGCAGGTAGAAGAGTATCACTCTCATAATACCAAACGCTTGGATGTGGAGGGCATGAAGGAGTTGCTGTTGAAGCTTAACTTTATCCGTGAAGACCTTGGTTTGCAGCCTCGTGCTAAAGCTCGTGATTACCGTTCTGAATAATTAAACAATAGCGATATGAAATTTTTTATTTGTGGCTGTAACGGTATGGCAGGTCATACCATCAGCTTATATCTTCAGGAACAGGGACATGAGGTATATGGCTTTGACCTTCATGAGTCAAAGTTGATTAAGAGTTTTGCGGGGAACGCTTTTGATACCGAGACCATTGGTCGCGTTATCAAAGATGGTAATTATGATACTGTTATTAACTGTATTGGTGTGCTGAACCAGTTTGCTGAAAACAATCATGCGCTGGCTGCTTTCTTGAATAGTTACTTTCCGCACTTCTTGGCTAAGACTACAGAGGGTACAGATACCCAGGTTATCCACATGACCACGGACTGTGTGTTCTCCGGCAAGAAAGGTAGTTACACAGAGCATGACCTTCGTGATGGCGAGACCTTCTATGATCGTAGTAAAGCCCTTGGCGAACTGGAAGATGATAAGAACCTTTCTTTGCGAAATTCAATTGTTGGAGCAGACATTAATCCTAAAGGCATTGGCCTGCTGAACTGGTTCATGAACAATACCACAGGTGATCATCCTGAAGTGAATGGTTACACCAAAGCAATGTGGACCGGTCAATGCACCTACCAGTTGGCAAAGACTATGGAAGCCGCTGCTAAAGAACGTGCTCATGGATTGGTGAATGCTGTACCTGATACAGACATCTCCAAATATGAGTTGTTGAAACTCTTCAATAAGTATCTCCGTGGTGGTCGTGTGCAGATTAATCCTGTTGAAGGGGTGAATGCGGACAAGAGCCTTAAGCGAACCAACTGGGATTTTGACTACCGTATTCCAGACTATGAGCAGATGGTAGCTGAAATGGCAGAATGGATTTATAAGCACAAAGAGCTTTATCCGCATTACATGCTGTAGTTTCATGTTTCAAGTTTCAAGATTCAAAAGTTTTAGAACATGAGAAAGTTAAAACTGATGACCATCGTGGGCACCCGCCCCGAAATCATAAAGATGTCTGCTATTATAAATAAAGCAGACAAGTATTTTGACCAGGTGCTCGTTCATACTGGCCAAAACTACGACTACACACTGAACGAGGTTTTCTTCAAAGATCTTGGCCTCCGTGAACCGGATTACTATCTTGGTGTGGTTGGTGACAATCTTGGCCAAACCATGGGTAATGTGATTTCCAAGAGCTATGAACTGATGGCAGAGGTAAAGCCGGATGCTGTTATTGTTCTTGGTGATACAAATTCTTGCTTGTGTGTTATCTCTGCAAAGCGACTCAAAATTCCTATCTTCCATATGGAAGCTGGCAACCGCTGCAAGGATGAGAACCTTCCAGAAGAGGTTATCCGCCGTGTGGTGGACGTAACAAGTGATATTAATCTTTGCTATAGCGAACATGCACGTCGTTATATCCTCGATACTGGTGTGAAGCCTGAATATACCTATGTGGTTGGTTCTCCTATGGCAGAAGTGCTGAAAGATGTGCTTCCTCAAATTGAAGCCAGCACAGTTCTGAAAGATCTTGGATTGGAGAAAGGCAAGTATATTTTGTTGAGTGCTCACCGTGAGGAGAATATTGACATTGAGGCTAATTTCTTCTCTTTGATGAATGCAGTGAACACGATGGCAGAAACATACAATATGCCGGTCCTCTATAGTTGCCATCCTCGTAGCCAGAAGATGATTGAAAAGAGAGGTTTCAAGTTCAATGAAAAGGTTATACAGCACAAACCTCTTGGATTCTTTGATTACAACAAGCTTCAGCAGAATGCTTTTTGTGTGGTGAGTGATAGTGGTACTGTTCCTGAGGAGGGGGCCTTCTTTGGATTCCCCGCTGTAAGTATCCGTACATCCACAGAGCGCCCTGAGGCTATGGATAAAGGTGTGTTCACCATTGGTTCTATTACATCTGAGGCAGTCTGTCAAGCAGTAGAATTAGCTGTGGCTATGCACGCAAATGGTGACGACGCTAGCCCCGTACCTGCATACGTGGATGAGAATGTTTCTACTAAAGTTATTAAGCTCATCCAGAGCTATGTGGGAATTGTAAATAAAATGATTTGGCGGAAATAAATAGAAGGATAGATGAATAGTATTAAACAAAATAGGTTCTATAGAAAAATCGTATATTTTATTAATCTCAATTTTCCGGTCTTCCTTGCGAAGGTGAGATTTAGACTGATGTTTGGAAAGAGATTCAATACAAAGAACCCGAAAGACTTAAATGAAAAGATTCTATGGTTATCGTTATTTTCTGATACCACAGAATGGACAAGACTTACAGACAAATATGCAGTAAGAGGTTATGTTGCCGAAAGGGGATTGGAGAATATTTTAGTTCCTTTATACGGTAAATGGGAAAAAGCCGATGATATAAAGTGGGAAGCACTGCCCAATTCATTTGTTTTAAAAACTAATAATGGCAGTGGTACAGTAATTATCGTAAAGGATAAAAATAGTGTTAATGAGAGAGAGGTAAAATTGTCAATAGGGAATATGTTGGCGTTTGACAATTCCTCGTCAACAACAGAATTCCATTATAAAAATATTCATCCATGTATTATCGCTGAACAATTGATAGATTATTCAGAAGATATTAATCAATCATCATCTATCATTGATTATAAAATCTGGTGTTTGAATGGTGTTGCATATTATATTTGGGTATGCAAAAATAGAGAGATAGATAAAGGAGCAGAGGTCGCGTTATTTGATGTAAACTGGAACTATTTACCTGAGAAATCTGTTTTTACCGATCACTATCGTGAACAAAGTGTGTTGGTGAAAAAACCTGACAATCTAAAGGAAATGTTGAGAGTTGCAGAAAAATTAGCGGAACCATTCCCTGAAGTTCGGGTTGATTTGTATAATATAAATGGTAAAATATATTTTGGTGAAATGACATTTACTTCTTTAGGCGGGACAATGAACTATCTTACACAAGATTGTTTACTAGAAATGGGAAGTAAGTTGGATATTTCAAAAGTAAAAAAGATTAGATAAGAATCACACTTCAATGATTTTGAGTGTTTCCATTATTTATAAAACATTTAAATCTAAGGCGTAAATAGTTTAATCCCTTTCTCTGTGTGGTTTTATTATTTATTTCATGGTTTTTTAATACGAAATAAATGAAAAACGTATTATTATTATCTACAATATATCCACTTCCTTCAAAAGAGAATCAAGGAACCTCAGTTTGTCATTTTTTTACCAGAGAATGGGTAAAAATGGGTTACAATGTGCGTGTTATACATGTTCAGGCAGTATATCCACTCCCGTTGTATTGGCTTGCTAAATTATTTGAAAAAAAAATAGCAGCAAAAACCGGTGCGGTAGTTTATACAAGACGTCTCAATAAGGTTGAGAAGTATATTATGGACAAAGTCCCGGTAATGCGTGTCCCAGTTTATAAGCCGATACCTCATGGAAGATTTTTGTCCCGTTCAATTGAAAAGGTAGCCCTGCAAATAATTAATGACTGTAAGGCGAATAGCTTTAACCCAGATGTAATAATTGGTCACTTTCCTAACCCGCAATTGGAAATCGTTGGCTTATTAAAGAATAATTATCCTTCTGCGAAAACATGTATTGTGATGCATGGTGACGAAGATATTATGAAAAAAGTATATGGCAATAGGCTTTCTGGTCTTATGGATAAAATAGACATGTGGGGATTTAGAAGTAAAACTATTGAAGAAGATTTTGAAAAAATATTTGGAAAGGTTAGCAATAGTTTTATCTGTTATTCGGGCATACCTAAATATTTTTTGACAGTAGATAATACGCATAATTACAATCAACCACTCCACAATTTTGTCTTTGTTGGTGGTCTAGTAGATAGGAAATATCCGGATGTGATTATTGATGCACTTCTTAAGGCATATCCTGAAAAAGACTTTACAATTAGATATATTGGCGAAGGGCAACTCGCCTCAGTAATTGATGAAAAGAAGACTAAACACAATTTGGATGAGCGCGTTTTTTTGTTAGGTCGTATACCCCGTGATCAAATAATTAATGAATACGATAATGCGGATTGTATGGTAATGATAAGTAAGGGGGAGGCGTATGGATTGGTGTACTTGGAAGCGATGGCACGAGGATGTATTACTATTGCATCAAAACATGAAGGTTTTGATGGTGTTATAGTCAATGGTGAAAATGGGTTCCTTTGCGAGGCAGGAAATGCTGATGAATTGGCTTTGCTCATTCAATATATCAACTCATTACCGTCAGAAGAGTTAAACAGAATCTCAGCAAATGCCTTAAATACAGCCAAGAAACTGACAGATGAAAATGCTGCAAAAATGTATATTGATGACGTTTTGGATAGAATGTGATTTCATAGAAAGATGATACATAAATTAGCTGATTGTATGAATAAGAACGTGCCCGTGAGTACAAATATCTGGCAGTTCTGTATTGTATTTCCGAATTGCAAAATAGGGGAGAATTGTAATATATGTTCCCACTGTTTGATTGAAAACGATGTGGCGATTGGCAACAACGTAACCGTCAAATGTGGCGTACAGATTTGGGATGGTATTACACTAGAGGATAATGTGATGATTGGCTCTAATGTGACCTTTACCAATGATATGTATCCACGGTCTAAGAATAAGGATTGGACGTTACTTAAAACCAGAGTGTGCAAAGGCGCAACTATTGGTGCCGGTAGTGTAATTCTCCCAGGTATTACTATTGGAGAAGGTGCTTTTGTCGCTGCCGGTTCTGTGGTGACTAAAGACGTTCCTGCTGGCGAACTGTGGTTGGGTAATCCCGCAAGGTTTTATCGTAAGGTTGATTTTTAACATTATTAATAGAAAAGTTCTTGAAACTCTGCGAGTATAAGCGAGCAGAGCTCGAGCAGATTTTTAAATATGATACCGTTTTTATCACTGAAAGATGTTACTGCCCTTCATGGTGCAGAGATTAATGAAGCTGTTACTCGCGTTGTAAATGGAGGCTGGTACCTCCAAGGAAAGGAGAACGAGAAGTTTGAGGCAGACTATGCCAAGTTTATAGGAACCAAGTATTGTATTGGTTGTGCCAATGGACTGGATGCCCTTATCTGGATATTTCGTGCATACATTGAGATGGGAGTGATGAAGCCAGGTGATGAGGTGATTGTTCCGGCAAACACCTATATTGCCACTATCCTTGCTATCACAGAGAATGGCTTGAAGCCTGTTCTCGTTGAGCCCAAACTCAATACACTGGAGATTGATGATGACCTCATAGAGGCCGCTATCACACCCAAGACAAAGGCTATAGCCATTGTTCACCTTTATGGTCGCAATGCCTATACAGATAAGATAGGTGCCTTGTGTAAGAAGTACAATCTAAAGCTCGTTGAAGACAATGCTCAGGCCCATGGCTGCAAGCATACAGATGGACGAGTTACCGGTAGTATTGGTGATGCGGCAGGTCATAGCTTCTATCCAGGCAAGAACCTTGGCGCTCTTGGTGATGGTGGAGCAGTAACCACCAATGATCCTGAGCTGGCTGCAACTGTACGTGCTTTGGCTAACTATGGTTCACAGAAGAAGTATGTGTTCAAGTACACTGGTCGTAATAGTCGACTGGATGAAATTCAGGCCGCTGTGCTGGATGTGAAGCTGAAGTATTTGGTTGAGGACAATGCACACCGTAAAGAGGTGGCTCATTACTATTATCAGCATATTAGTAATCCTCTGATTACTATGCCGGACTTGCTGCCTGATGAGCAGAATGCATACCATTTGTTCCCGATTTTGGTGGCTAATGGTAAGCGTGATTCTTTGCATGACTATTTGGAGCAGAATGGCGTGGGTACTGTGATTCATTATCCTATTGCTCCCCACAAGCAAGAATGTTATGCCAAAGAGAGTTGGAATAAACCTCAGTTAAGCCTGCCTATCACTGAGAAGATTGCAGATGAGGAATTGAGCCTACCTATTGGGCCTTCAATAAAAATGAGTGAAGTCGCCCAAGTAGTGAAATTGATTAATGGATTCATTTAATAGGCAAAAGATGCGTATTTGGATAGTTAATTACTATGCTGAGCCACCAGAGAATGATACCAATCATAGGTATTTTGAATTTACAAAACATTTTAAAGAAAAAGGGTGGGAGGTTGTAACATTTAATGCTTCATTTTTAGACAATGCCGTTTCTCGGGAGTTTAAGGAAAGGCAAATTTTTCTCCATAAACAATACGACGGCCATGATTTTGTCCATATAAAGTCTCCGAGATATAAGGGAAACGGGCTGGGCAGAATGAAGAGTATCTTCACATTTGCCTGGAGGTTACTTAGGCATAGGAATGAGTTTGAGCGACCAGATGTTATACTGCATAATGTCCATGCTCCTTTTGATTTTCCAATCGTTTTAGCGGCAAAAAAGCTTAAGAGTAAATATATATCAGAAGTATGGGATCTTTGGCCTGACAACTTTGTGAACTTCGGACTTGTCTCGCGGCACAATCCTATTATGCCATTGTTTTATGCGATAGAAAAATGGATTTACTATCATGCTGACCAATTGGTTTTTACAATACCAGGAGCAATAAACTATCTTAAAGATAAAGGATGGACGACCACTACGGGCGGGCGAATTATCGAGCAAGACGTTCATTATATTAACAACGGAGTTAATTTAGGCTATTTTGATCATAATGTAACCCTATTTCCACGCAAAGATGCGGATATTAATGAAGAGGGAATATATAAAATAATATACATGGGGACTATTAGCTTCGCAAACCATGTGAAGATGTTGATAGATACTGCTGCTATTCTACAATCTAACCCTAAATATCAATTTTATATTTATGGCGATGGCGCACAACGCGAGGAGCTAGAGCATTACGTTCAAGATAATAGTATTTGTAATGTTCATTTTAAAGAAAAACGTATACCACTTTATGAAGTCGCATGGATCGTAAGTCAATCTACTGTTAATGTTATGACTTATGAGAAAGGGTTTGGTTATATGGGCGTGTCTTCGGGAAAAATGTTTCAATACTTAGCTGCAGGGAAGCCTATAGTTTGTAATATTAATATTGCCTATGATAATGTTATCAGGGATAACAACTTAGGAGTTGCAAAAGATATTGATAGCCCTGCAGAATTAGCAAGTATTTTTCAAAGTCTTGCTGAACTACCTAAAGATGAATATGACGCAATGTGTGAAAGAGTGCGTATAGTTGCAAAACGTTTTGATTATAGTGTATTGGCTGAAGAGGAAATAAAGGTAATAGAGGCAGCCCTGCGAAGATGAACAATAACGTGTTATTTGCCCTTTTGCGTCTGGGATTGGGTACAAAAAAGGATATTCAAAAGGAAAACATCTCAGACCTGTTTTTGGCGACAGAGAAACAATGGGAACAGTTGTTGGAAACGGCTCGTTTCCAAGGTGTTCTAGGGGTTGTTTTCGATGGGCTTCAAGCGATAATCAATGATTTAGGTCCCAGTTGTTTCAGCCGTTCTTTTTCACCTGATAAATGGAAGATGTTTATCCTTCAATGGATAGGTGAAGTCCAGCAGGTTTATGAAGGAGGCAACATTCAACAAATGATAGTTGCAGATAGCATTCAACGTCGTTGGTCTGAGGCTGGTATTCGTACAATGCTGATGAAAGGTCTTGCCATGGGGACATATTATCCCGACCCCAAGCACCGGTGCCCAGGCGACATAGACTGTTACCTTTTTGATGACTACGCCAAGGGCAATGAAACTGCCAAAGCATGGGCAGATAAAGTAGACGAAGGTTGGTACAAGCATTCCGTTATAGCTTATGGCGGTCAAACAATAGAAAACCACCAGTTTTTTGTTCATACACGTGAAGGAAAGAAAAGTAAGCAACTTAACCAAACATTGTGTGACATATTAAAGGATGTACATTTTGAGACCTTGCCTGGAACTCAAGTGTTGTTGCCACCTCCAATGTTCAATGCTTTATTTTTAACTTATCATGCACAAGCTCATTTCCTTGAGGAAGGTTTGAGACTGAAACAGTTGCTTGACTGGGCGATGTTCCTTAAACGTGATGCTGATAAAATTGATTGGCAGGAGTTTTACTCTATTTGTGAGAGGTATCATTTACGCCGATTCGCGGATGTGGCGACTGATATTGCGGTGAATTATTTGGGGATAACGTTGGATAATTTACAAATTGTTACAAAAAGTTCATACACTGAAAAAGTTCTTTATTCTACTCTGCATGACAAAGACTACGTGTTTAATAGTGGAAAGAGCGGCTGGGCTAATAGATGGCATATAGTGAGAAACCTCTTCAAGTATAGGTGGAAGTATAATGAGATATATCAGCAGAGTATATTAAAGCAGATGTGGTGGTACGCAACTGGTTTTTTGTTCAAAAGTGAATAGTTCTAAGATGTATAAGCATTTTTTTAAAAGAGTCTTTGAT
>Ga0209408_1000951_pt1 | contig 19670 bp, 16 predicted proteins | sample AD_UKC107_MetaG_FD_184422 | JGI IMG/M metagenome (GOLD analysis project Ga0209408, IMG submission 184422) | Active sludge microbial communities of municipal wastewater-treating anaerobic digesters from Hong Kong - AD_UKC107_MetaG (SPAdes)... | ecosystem: Engineered > Bioreactor > Anaerobic >... | reverse complement strand
ACACCTGGTATCCTCCTTGCTTGTCCTATTGATGTTGGTTTTATTCTTGATAATTTTTGTTTAGCTTCTGTTGATATTGAGTTTAGCGTGTTGTAGTCAAAATTTGTGTTAATATTTATGTGGTCTAATCTATGCAATTTATCGGCAACAAGCCTTTCTCTAGCGATATATCCTCCATATTTAATTTGTATATCAACCGATTCAATGACATCTACTGTAAATGATTCAATGCTATTTACAATTTTTGTCAATTTATGGTATTTTGACGCCAGTTGAATTAAATTAACTTCGGGACGAAGAATTATATCAATTAACTTTCTTTTTTGGGTAATTGGTGTTGATTTAATTTCAATTAAATAACCATTAATTTCGTCGGGGTTAACACTATGGTTTTTTATAAAACTTATTAGTGTCTTAATATCTTTAAGCTTCTTCTCTAGAATATCCATACGTTCGCTTGAAGCGAGTCCTAACTTATATCCTATAGGTGTTAATCGTTCGTCCGCATTATCTTGACGTAACAAAATTCTATGTTCTGCTCTACTTGTAAACATTCTGTAGGGTTCATCCACTCCTTTTGTTACTAAATCATCAATTAAAACTCCTATATATGCCTCTTCCCTGCTAAGTATAAACTTTTCTTTTTTTAATATTGCATTGCTGGCATTAATTCCTGCAATTAATCCTTGCGCTGCTGCTTCTTCATAACCAGTAGTTCCGTTAATTTGACCCGCAAAGTATAAGTTTTTTATTTGCTTTGTTTCAAGGGTATGAAATAATTGTGTTGGAGGAAAGTAATCATACTCTATTGCGTATCCTGGTCGAAGAATATGAACATCTTCAAATCCCTGAATTTTTTTTAAAGCTTTGTACTGTATATCGGAAGGCAAAGATGAGCTGAATCCATTCAGATACATTTCGTATGTGCTTTCACCTTCGGGTTCTAAAAATAGTTGATGCTGTTCTTTATCAGCGAAGGTTCTTAACTTATCTTCAATACTTGGACAATATCTAGGGCCTATTCCTTGAATTTCTCCTTTGAATAAAGGGCTTTTTTGAAATCCGACTTTAAGTGTATCGTGAACAATAGTACTAGTATGTGCAATATAACAACTTTGCTTTTGTAACGTATTGGGTTCTTTGGTTAGATATGAAAAGAATTTTACTTCATCATCTTGCTTTTGTTCTACAAGCTTGTTTAAATTAACTGTTCTCTTGTCAATTCTAACAGGGGTTCCTGTTTTCATTCTTCCAGTTTGAAATCCTAAACTTTTAAGCTTTTCAGTTAATCCATAAGATGCTACCTCGCCTATTCTTCCTCCAGGAAACCTAACTTCACCAACATACATTACGCCTGTTAGAAATGTACCATTAGTTAATATTACACTTTTCGCTTTTATTTTTAATTCTAATTGGGTTACTACACCAATAATGGTTTTGTTATCTACCAACAAATCGGTTACACTGTCTTGAAGAAGGAAAAGGTTTGGTATTTTTTCTAATTCTTCTCTCCATTTTTGTGAAAAAATCATTCTATCGCATTGTGCTCTAGGACTCCACATTGCAGGTCCCTTTGATTTGTTAAGCATGCGAAATTGAATAGTACTTAAATCTGTAATAATTGCAGATAACCCACCAAGAGCGTCAATTTCACGAACAATTTGACCTTTTGCTACACCTCCCATTGCAGGATTGCAACTCATTTGAGCTAACTTTGTTAGATCAATTGATATTAGTAATACTTTTGATCCTAGATTTGCTGCGGCTGCTGCGGCTTCACATCCTGCATGACCTCCTCCAACTACAATTACATCAAATTCATTTAACATTTAGTAAAGTTTCATTAAGATTATTTAACCAAAAGTTTTCAGCTACTCTCATGTCATATTGTTCCTTTTCAGTGTGATCGTTAAAACCCACCATATGTAAAACACCGTGAACCATTACTCTGTTTAACTCTTCTGAAAATTCTTGTTGAAAGTCTGCCGCATTTGATTTAACAACTTCGATACATATATATATATCAGCAGAGATAATATTATTACTTGTATATGGAAAAGTTATAATATCAGTTAAATAAGAATGGTTTAAAAATTTTGTATTGATATCTAATATCTCTTTTTCATTTGTGAAAATATAGTTTATTTCCCCAACTTTTTTATTATAATATGTTATTACATTTTTTAACCATGCTTTTGTTATTCTTACTTTTTTTAATTTAAACGTTATATTGTTTGAAAAAAAATTAATTGCCACTATTTAGATAAATTAAAAATTAGTTCAACCTGAGATCCGTTATTATAAAAATTAATAGTATCGGCTAAGTTACGCATTAAAAATACTCCTCGCCCAGATATGTTCTCAATATTTTCAGGTTTTGTTGGATCGGGTACACTCTCGTAATTGAATCCTTCACCTTGGTCTTTAACATAAATATGAATGGAAGAATCGTTTATTTGAACTGAAACATCTACAGATTTAGTATCATCGAATTTATTTCCATGTACAATAGAATTATTAACTGCTTCTATTGTAGCTATCAGAACTTTACCATACAAATCGGATGAAAGGTTACAACCTTCTGATATTTCATCTACCAACTTTTCGACGTGGCAAATATTTTCTAACTTAGAAAGTATGCTAATAGACTTTTTCATTAATTATAATATAAAATTACAGGTAAATTATACTTATTATTAGTTGTAAATGTTTCAAAAAGCTAAAATAAAAGTTGATATTAATCATCTTTTTTAAGGAAGTAACCAATTTTCTGGGTTCTCAATTTTGCTCTCGTGCCATATTTGCAAATTTAATATACTTTTCCCTGTTTTGGGCTCAGAAAAAATTTCACCAATCTCTTGTTGGGCTTTCAGCATGTCTCCTACCTTAACATATACTTTTGAAAGATTTGAATAAACGGATAAAAAATCTCCATGCCTTACAATTACTGCTATATTAGAACCTGGTATGGACACCACTTTTTTAACTTCGCCTTCATATATTACCGTTATTTTACTATTATTTGGCATACTAATATCAACACCATTGTTTTTAATTTTTACACCCTTTAATACAGGATGGTTATGTTCACCAAACTCTCCAACAATGATTCCTTGGGCTGATGGCCAGGGTAATTTCCCTTTATTACCAAAAAATCCTTCGGAAAGTTTTAAATAACGCGAATCTCTTACTACAGTTCCTTTATTATTCTTTGCTTTTCTTGCCTCCTCTGCTATAAGGTTTTCAATGGCTTTATTCAAATCTTCCATTGCTCTTTTTCTTTCTTTTAGTTCTTTTTTTAATTGTTTTTCTCTTTTTTGTAATTCTGATACGTTTCTCTTATATTTTATTTGTTCACTGTTTAGTGAACTTACTTCTGTTGTTTTATCGTTAATTAGTTTTTCTAAATTTTTCTTGTTTTCCGACAACTTATAAATCTCATCATTCATTAGGGTTTGCATGTTTATAATTTCTTTTCCTTGCTTCTCTCTAAAAACTAACAGCTGTTGATAAAATCGCATACGTTTGTATGCTTGACTAAAATCATTTGATGAGAATATAAATACTAACATTTGCATTTTTGACCGGTTTCTCCAAGCAAATCGTATTAGTTTTGCGTACTCTCTTTTTAAATTAGAAATATCTTTATTTAAACCATTTATAATAACATTTTTATTATAGATTTCTTTTTCTATTAGTATAATTTGTAACTCAATATCATCTATTAGCTTTTTTCGAAGTTTAATTTTTGAATTTAATAAGTTAAGCTCATTAACGCTTTGAGAACGTTTTTTTTCAGTATCAGTTAGCAATTTATTTGTTAGCTGAATTTCTTGCTCTGTTTTTATTTTTCTTTGCTCTAGTTCACTAATGGTTTGTGATTTTGAAGCAAAAAAACAAAGGAGCAATATTATAGATATTATTAACCTGAATTTACTCATTATTTGGATAAAGAGGTAAAACCTTAAAAGTTGAATCATATTGAAATTGAATTGATTCCTGAATGTTTAAATTTCTAAAATCAAGTTCTATTTCTATCGGATTATTCTCTAATTTAAATGAAGTAATTACTTTTTGCGGGTAATTAGTTGAGTAGTTTGAATCGAAACTGTAATTAGTAGATAAAGAATACTTACTACTATAATCGTTAATAATATCAAAATATTGTAATTCCTTTGAAACTGTGTTAAATGTATATGTATAATTATATATTGTGTCTTTGAATAAATAACTTGAAATTATTGGGTTATTACTATTCAAATTTTTGTTCATGTGAATATTTTTTGTTATTAAATACGGTTTTCCAAGCAAAACATTTTGTATTAAAACAAACGAAACCTCAAAACCTAATTTTTCTGAGATTGTTTGATAATCCGATTCAAATACTGTTCTATCAGGGTTGTCAACCACAAGAATTTTCTCAGGAAAAGCATAAAATGAAGCAATTGGGATAGAAAAACTTGATGAAAATTCTATAAAAATAATTGAATCAGTATTAACAGTCATATTTGACTTTAGTGTATGTAATGTTCCTTTGTAATCTATTCTTATATTGAATTTTTGATTTTCAATATATTCATCAATATAGGTTGATTCAATAAGGGAATCAAAATGATGCGCAAAATTATATGTTGAAGTAGAATTGTATATTTTATCGCTTGATTTACAAGTAACTAAAAAAACAATTAGTATTAATAATGGTATTACATTATTCTTCAACATAATTTTTCAATTCAATTTTTTTTTGTAATGTTAATGAATTTCCTCCTAAATCTCGTGCTTTTAACCAGTATATATAAGCGGCTTCTTTATTACCAGAAAGAAAAAGGGCATCAGCGTAATGTTCAATTATCACAGGGCTTTTACTACCATCTTTTGCTACTGCATTTTGAAGAACTTCTTTGGCTTCGTTGTAACGCTCCATTTGAAAAAGAACCCATCCTTTAGTATCGATATAGGTACTATTGTTTGGTTCAATAAGTACTGCTCTGGTACTCATTTTTAATGCTTTTCTTAATTTTTTTCTTTCAATTGAAAGGTAATAACTATAGTTGTTTAATGATCGTGCATTTTTAGGATTTAATTTAATACTTTTTTCATAATTTTTATATGCTTCCTTATTTCGGTTAATTTTGTGACACAAATCAGCAATTGTTGCATGCATTTCAGAGTTTATTTCATTACTATTTATTATTCTAGTTGCTTTCTTAAGAGTAGCGATTGCTTCAAGGGTATTACCAATATTATCAAGTGAAAGAGCTTGTAAAATATAGAATATATCCTTTTGTGGAAACAATTTTTGTGCTTGCTGCGATAAATTAATTGCTGAAACGTAACTAGATGTTGAAAAGTCGAAAGAAATGGCCTTTTCCCAGTTATCAGAATTCATGTTGTCATACTGTATCATATAGGCTAGCTGTTGTCTAGCCTTTGAAAAATTACGTGTATTTAAAAAGTGTTCATAAGCTAAGGCATGCACTTCAACTATACCATTATAATTATGTAAATAATTAATAATTATATTATCTAGTATATCTGAATATAAAGAGTAATATGTGGGCTCGTAAAGGATAGGATAGAATAAATCGATTAAACTTTTTGAAGAAATACTTGAATCTTGGCTTAATTCGTTTAGGTAGTTTATTGATTCTTTTACATTTCCTAAATTTTTCAATTGTAAATATTTATTGACTTTAATGAATGAATTTGTAGGCTCTAAATCAATTGCGTTATTTATTTGCACTAAGCCTAAACTGTCATTTCCTTGTCTAAAACTAAGTTCACTTCCGTACAGTTGGTATAATGCAACATTAGGAAAAAGTGAAGTTAATTTATCAATTTCATTTGATGCTTTACTTAAATCGTTTAATTCAAATAATATTTTAATTTTAGTATCAGCAATTTGTGGATTGAAACCAGATTGATTTGTGATTTGCTCGAGTAATTCAATAGATTTCTTTTTTTGTCCTATATCATTATATAATAGGGCTAAACTGTATTTATAACTGGGGTTTAATGAGTCAAGCATTACCAAAGCAATTTGGTTTTTTAATGCTTCATTCATTCTATTTTCGTTTATGTATAGAATACCCAGATAGTTTCGATAAAACTTATTTGATTCTTCTAGAGATATCGCCTTTTCTAAATACTTAATTGCGCTAGTATTATTATTTAATGAACCGTGAACTAGAGATAACTCATAGTATGGTGCAGAGTTTGCGGAATCAATACTAATAGATTTGTTTTGTAGTATAATAGCATCGTTATAACGACCTATTAATCTACTTTTTACACCTTCGTAGTAATATATATATGGGCCAACACTTGTTTCATATTGATTTTTACTTATAAAAATATTGCTTGTTTTACAAGCATATACGTTTAGTATGATTAATGTGCTAAAGAATATCCTAAAATATTTAATTTTCATTTATTAGCTGTTTTAAGTACCAGAATGACCGAACCCTCCTTCTCCTCTAACTGAATCGTTAAGTTTATCGCTATGTATCCATTCAACTACTTCGTGTTTTGCTACAACCAATTGTGCTATTCTTTCACCATCATCAATCGTAACAATGGAGTTACTTAGGTTAACAAGTATTACGCCAATTTCCCCTCTATAGTCTGAATCGATAGTTCCCGGAGTATTAAGTACTGTTAATCCTTTTTTTAATGCTAGTCCGCTACGAGGTCTGACTTGTGCTTCGTAACCAATAGGTAGTTCAATATACAAACCGGTTGGAATTAATTTACGTTCAAAGGGTGGTATAGTTACTGTGTTATTCAAATTGGCACGTAAGTCCATACCAGCACTGTAAGGGGTACTATAACCTGGTGATTGATGTTTTGAGTTGTTAACAATTTTTACCTCCATTTTATAAATGTTTTTATTGTTTGCTTAACTGGAATTCTTTCGAAATAAATAATAAACAATAAATAAAATAAAATTAATGTAACTCTATACAGAAAATAAATTACTGGCTGATCGATTTTTATAAAATATCCAAAAATAAAAATTACTATACCTACAATGAAATGAATTGACATTGCTTTTAAATCATAAGGTATTTTTAAGAATTTTTTATTTCCCTGGTAACATAAAATACACATGACTATATAACAAAATAAACGGGCAATTGCCGCTCCGTAGTAGCCAATTCTGGGTATTAAAATAATGTTCAAAGTAACTGTTATTGCTGCTCCAGCAAAAGTGTAATATATTCCATACCATGTTTTATTAGTTAGCTTATACCATATGCTAAGGTTAAAAAATACACCTGCAAATAAGTTTGCTAACAAAAGTAACGGAACAACATCTAATCCTTCTCTAAATTGTTTTCCTACAAGTAATTGTAGAATATCTGTAAACAATCCAACACCTAAGAAAATAATTAATGTGAATATGAAAAAATACTTCATCATATTGCTATAAATACTTTTCGAGTCTTTATTATCGGCATGTGAAAAGAAAAACGGCTCTGCTGCATACCTATACATTTGTATAAAAAGAACCATTAATACAGCAAGCTTAACATTTGAACCATATATTCCTAATTGATATAATGGATTACTTTCTTCACTAATTAAATATTTTATAAAAATTCTATCAAAGGATTCGTTGGTTGTGCCACCCAATCCGCTTATTAATAGCGGAAGAGAATATAACATTATTGTTTTAACCTTTGATATGTTGAATCGTGATGGAATAGTACCTGAAAAGAGTAAAAGTAAAACGGTAATAATAACACTACTAACTAAATTGCTAATAAATACATAGGTTATTCCAATTGAGGGATTATAAATTAATTCTTTGAATGGGAAATTATATGCTGGGCAAATTTTTAAGAAGAAAAAGTTTAAAAACACATTTATTACTACACCAACAATTTTGATTGAGGAGAATACTAATGGCTTATTAAGTAACCTTAAACGTGCAAACGGTATAGCACAAAATGCATCTAAACCAATAACAACAGAAAGTAAGTAAATGTATTCAGGGTTTGATGGGTAACCTAATCCGTTTGATATTACTGGTGAAAAAATTGAGAATACTAGTATAAAAATTGAGCTTGTAAACAGTAATGTATAAAATGCTGAGGAGTAAACTGTATCGGTATCTTTTTCTTTTGATGCAAAACGAAAATATCCAGTTTCCAATCCAAATGTAAGGAATACCAACAAAAATCCGAGATAGGCGTACATTTCAGTTATTATACCATAATCCTCCTGTAGGAATACTCTGGTATGAAGTGGTACTAGTATATAGTTAAGTAAACGAGGAACAACGCTACTTAACCCATACAATGCAGTTTGTCCTGCTAATTTTTTTAAATATCCCATTGCTATCCGTCTAATCCTGAATTGTTGAATAGTATATATCCAAAGTTAAAGAGCACATAAAACTGTTTATTCTCTTTGGGATAATAGTTAACCGATAAACTTATAGGGCCTACTCTAGTTTGTTTAACCACCGAAATTGAACCGAACAGGTAATATTTAGTGAAAGCCTTGTCATATGAAGCTGTGAAATCTTCATTCTTTACTAATTGTTTATATGGCTGAAAAAAGTATAACTCGGAACGTAAACTTAAGTCTTTTGAGAAATTAAGGATTGGTATTAATCCGGCACCAATAAAACTATTTGAATACAGGTGTTTAATAAACAAGGTTTTACTGTGTGATGTGGGTGAAAAAGATTTTGCATTTAGAATGCTAGCAGTATAGTTGTTAAAAAAAGTTCTGTTTGAGTAGAAACCTTCGAGGTATAAACCGAATACTATTTGTTTAGCTAAAACATTATGATAGGATTCATTTAGAAAATGAATGTTAAACCAATTATGGTAAAAGTAATCCTCAATGTACATTTGACTAGTGGTTCCTGGTTCGTGGTCTTCTCTACCATATACATACCCAAACTTTATGAATTGCTTTCTACCACTAGTAGGGTACATTCTAAAATTTAAAGTATTTCTGTCAACAGAAAATTCTCCAACTGCAAAACGAAAGTATGTATTATCAGGTAAATCAGTAGTTAAAAAGTTATCAACCTGGTAATATTCATTCATTGTTTCACCTGTTTTTAGAGCCATTTTCATCATGGAGTTTACCTGTAAAGGGGCTCCGATATCACCTTCGAAAAAAAATTCTTTTTTAATAAGGTAAGCTGGTTTAGCATCTGTAAAGAATGGGTCTACACTACTATTGTAGTAGTCGAATCTATTTAGAGTTAAACCAAATTCAGTATAAAATGGTAAAACCGTAGGATAGTCTTGTCGTGCCTGAACAAGAAAACTTGAGTAAAGTTTGCCAAAGTATGTGTTTAAGTTTAAACGATGTGATGGTGTACTCAATAATTTTAAATTAGTTTCGAAGAAGCCTTGATTTAAACTTGTTGATGACACATTTCCTCCAATCGCAAAAGATAGTGTGGGTTGTTGGGTAATATCAAGATGTAGATCGTAAACATCCTTTTCATAATTAAAAATGGCTTGTGGATATATTCTGTCAATATAACCATCAGAAACCAACTTGAAGTACTCTTTTTTAAAACGTTCATGAGATATAACAGATGATTTTTTTCTAATCATTCGTTCTACATAATTCTTCTGAATTGGTTTTAATCCATTAATTGCTATGTTGTTGTAGTAAAGGTTGGGTTGCTTACCTATAAATTCTTTTCTCTTTTTGTTTACGTACGATGTATCAACTTCTCTATTAACAATGGTTCGAATAGAATCGATATATTTTAATGTATTAGTATATCCTAAGTTTACTAATTCGTCTGCTTTGCTAAAATCTAGTAATGAAACATTATCGATATTTGTATTTATTAATAATCCTAAGCTATCGGGTAAATTAAAATTTGACTGGAACGAAACCATGTTTTCTATTTGAAGCAACAAATCATACTCGTTGGGTGGAGGCGCATTTGATGCCACCAGACTACCAATTATATACTCGGGGTTAAAATCGATAGCCATAATATCCCAAGGAAAATTATTTACAATACCACCATCATACAAGGGTCTTCCATTAATATTAACTGGTCTAAAATAAAGGGGAAATGTCATTGATGCCCTAATTGAGGTACCTAAATCACCTTCACTGAATATATATGGTTTTTTGGTGTAAATATCCGTTGCAATCGCTCTGAATGGTACAAAAAGGTTATCGAAATTATAGTTTGCTGCAGCTATTCCTTCTCCATATATTTCGAGGAATGCTATATCCATTTGATGAGTTGGAATTAAGTAACTTGGTAGTTGAGTTATGGCTTTTTTATCTTGAAACCGAATCGAAACCTCAAACATTGAACTGGTTGGATGTTTCTTCTTAAAGTAGTAAATATACTTTTCAGGAATTATGCCGTTACTCCAGTTGTAGAATTCTTCTGATTTAAACTTTGCAAGCATCTCATCGGGACTGTATCCTATAGCATATAATCCACCTACAATGGCTCCAATACTTGTTCCAGTTATGTAATCGATAGGTACACTATTCTCCTCAAGCGCTTTTATAACACCGATATGAACTAGACCTTTAGCTCCCCCTCCACTTAATACTAATCCAACTGATTGAGCTGATAGGTTTACGGAAATAATTGATAGTAAAAGTGCTAAATAGTATCGCATAATACTAATTTTATACAAAAATATACATTCAGTTTAGGGTATAGGTATATATATTAGTATTTTTACAAAAATTTTAAAAAATTGGTATTATGAATATGCATAAATATTTTCTTGCTGGTATTTCTTTTAGTTTTTTGGTTTTATTTTCTTGTCAAACACCAGAAAAAAAGGAAGAGGTAAAAGTTGAAAAAGCTTTGGAACCTGTTGTTCTAATAAAAACTGACTTAGGGGATATTAAAGTTAAGCTTTACAACGAAACGCCCGTTCACCGCGATAATTTTTTGAAGCTTGCAAAGGAAGGTTTTTACGATGATATTGCTTTTCATCGCGTTATTAAGGATTTTATGATTCAAGCTGGCGATCCCGATACCAAAAAACCGCTGGAGGATGGAAAAATGTACGGTGCAGCCGACTCAGGCTACAAGCTTCCTGCCGAGTTCAACAGCAAGCTGTTCCATAAAAAGGGTGCTCTGGCCGCAGCGAGGGAAGGGGATAAGGAGAATCCTGAAAAGATGTCTTCCGGTTCGCAGTTCTACTTAGTTCAAGGAAAAGTATTTACCCAAAAAGAGTTGGCAGAACTTGCTAAGCGCAAGAACGATTACCTTAAAAAATTTACATTGAACAACCTAATTATGGAGAAGGCTGACAAATTAATGGATAAAGGGTTAGAACCTGATTACAATAAAATTGCTGCCAGCCTTCAGGATACTTTAATGGAAGTTCTTTCGAAACTTGAACCCTACAGCTTTCCACCCGAAAAGGTTGACTACTACTCATCGGTTGGGGGAACACCACACCTTGACGGTGATTACACTGTTTTTGGGGAAGTAATTGAAGGGCTTGAAGTTGTTGATAAAATTGCAGCTGTAGAAACAAATCAGGCCGATATGCCACTTAAGCCCATTAAAATTAGCATGAAAGTGTTAACAGAATAATGATTTACTGTATTTTTGCAACTTTATTACTTATTTGTTAATTGATACGCAATGCGAAGCAGAATTGAAGAGATTAGAAAAGAAGCAGAGGTTTTTTCACCTGAAAATTTGAAGGAGCTGGAAGATTTCCGAATTAAAATGCTGGGGAAAAAGGGTCTCATTACCCAACTTTTTGTCGATTTCAGGGATGTTCCCAACGAGCAGAAAAGGGATATTGGAAAGCAGGTGAATGAGCTGAAAACCTTCGTTTCAACAAAAATTGAAACCCTTTCGCAAACAATCGCTTCAAGTAGCAAAAAAAGTTACGAAATTGATTTGTCGCTACCGGGTGTTCCTTTCACTCTGGGTAGCAGGCACCCAATTTCTCTTGTTAAAGAAGAGCTGTACGATATTTTTAAGCAGCTTGGTTTCAGCATTGCCGAAGGACCAGAAATTGAGGACGATTGGCATGTTTTCAGCTCGCTGAATTTTCCCGAGGAGCATCCGGCCCGCGATATGCAGGATACCTTCTTTATCGAGTCGAAACCCGATATCGTTCTTCGTACCCACACCTCATCGGTTCAGGTTCGGGTAATGGAAACCCAGAAACCACCCATAAGGGTAATTTGTCCGGGAAGAGTTTTCCGTAACGAAGCCATTTCGGCCCGTGCGCACTGCATATTCCATCAGGTTGAAGGGTTATATATTGATGAGAATGTTTCATTTGCCGATTTGAAGCAGGTGCTCCTTTTCTTTGCCAAGGAGATGTTCGGGAAGAACGCAAAAATCAGACTTCGTCCTTCATTCTTTCCTTTCACCGAACCCTCTGCGGAAATGGATGTAAGCTGCAACCTCTGCGGAGGAAAAGGCTGTAACGTTTGCAAGTACACCGGTTGGCTCGAAATACTGGGATGCGGTATGGTTGATCCCAATGTTCTTGAATTCAACAATATCGATAGTAAAAAGTATACTGGCTACGCTTTCGGTATGGGAATTGAGCGAATGGCTATGCTAAAGTATCAGGTAAAAGACCTTCGTATGTATTTTGAGAACGATGTTCGGTTTTTAAATCAGTTTAAGTCTTCATTATAGAAATAATATTTGTAAACTTTATTCTGGTTTTTTTTGTTTTTACAATTACTCAAGGGTTACTCCTAACAAATAAATTGTGCACGAAAATAACTGCAAAGTATGTTTAGCCTCGTATAACTCAGTGTTTAAAGCACTGACATCCGAGGAGCACAACCACTTAAACTCCGATAAGGTTTGTGAAAACTATAAGCGGGGCAAAATTATTTACTCCGAGGGCAGCCGAATTGCGGGTGTTTTTTGTATAAATAGCGGAGTTCTAAAAATTTATAAAACCGGCAGCGATGGCAAAGAGCAGATAGTTGCTTTTGCCAAGGGGGGCGATATTATTGGATACCGTTCCGTGTTAAGCAACGAACCCGCTTGTACTACGGCTCAGGTTATTGAGGATGCAAAAATTTGCTTTATTCCTTCGGAAGTTATTTTTCAGCTAATACGTTCCAACGGCGATTTTTCCATTGGCTTACTGCAGCTAACCTGTCGCGAGCTTAACCAGGCCAACAGCTTCATTAAGGATATTGCACAAAAATCGGTTCGCGAACGTTTGGCCGAGGTTCTGCTTATGCTTCAGGATACATTTGGATGTAACAGCGAGGGCTTCCTTAACATTATTCTTACCCGTGAGGAGTTCTCGAACATTGTTGGAACTGCTACCGAATCGGTAATTCGGCTGCTATCCGATTTTAAGAGCGATGGAATTATTTCCATGAACGGAAAGCGCATAAAGATTGAGGACAAAAACTACCTGGAAAAAATTTCCAAATCGTTCAACTAGCCTTCAATTCCAAATTTAGAATAGTTTTCCTTGCCGGGTAAAACCTTCCATTCCCAAATGTTTTACTGCCAAAGCAGTAATTTCTCGTCCTCGTGGTGTTCTGTTCAAAAATCCTTCCTTAATAAGGAATGGTTCGTAAACCTCCTCAATGGTTCCGCTATCCTCGCCAACTGCTGTCGCGATGGTGTTTAGTCCAACCGGTCCACCATTAAACTTCTGAATTATTGTGGTCAGTATCCGGTTGTCCATCTCGTCAAGTCCCCGCTTATCGATGCTAAGCGCATCAAGCGCAATTCGTGCAATTTTAATATCGATTTTGCCATCGCCCTTCACCTGGGCAAAATCGCGCACCCTACGAAGTAAAGCATTTGCTATTCGGGGAGTTCCGCGGCTTCGTAGCGCTATTTCCTGCGCTGCATCGTCGTTAATTTCAATCTGTAGTATTCCAGCCGATCGTTTAACTATATTCTGAATTACTTGCCAATCGTAGTATTCCAAATGCGCTTTAATACCAAACCGGGCACGTAGTGGACTGGTAAGAAGTCCGCTTCGGGTAGTAGCACCAATAAGCGTGAAAGGATTTAGTGTTATTTGGATGCTTCTGGCACTCGGTCCCTTGTCAATTAAAATATCAATGGAGTAATCCTCCATGGCGGAGTAGAGGTACTCTTCAACAATTGGACTTAACCGATGAATCTCATCGATAAACAGAACATCTCCCTCCTCAAGGTTCGTGAGTAAACCGGCTAAATCGGCTGGCTTATCGAGAACGGGACCGCTGGTAACCTTTAGGTTTACTTCCAATTCATGGGCAATTATATTGGCAAGGGTAGTTTTGCCCAAACCGGGAGGTCCATGTAGTAGAACATGGTCGAGCGATTCGCCGCGCATTCTGGCAGCTTGCACGAAAATTTTTAGGTTATCCACAATTTTTTCCTGACCAAAAAATTCCTGAAAATCATTTGGCCTTACCTTCTTCTCAACTTCTCGTTCCGATTCGGACAACCTAAAATCGCGAATAAAGCTGCTTTCTTCCATTCCTAGTATTTTAGTCGTATGCCGTTTATTAAGTACTCCTTACCATTGCGGTAGGTAATTGTAATTGCTTGCGTTCCATCAGTATTATACTTTTTCCAGGTTCCCGATGGAACTCCCGATTCCCAAATTTGCTCCTCCTTCAAAATACCGTTGGGGTAGTAGTAGCGATGTTTTCCAACCTGATAGCCATTTAAAAACTCGCCCTCAAAGTACTTACTTCCATCGGTATAGTAGCTATTTATTTTACCGCTTAGCTCTCCAAAAATATAAAAACCTTTCCAAACAATATCACCAATTCTTACTTCCCACTCGCCATCCTCCTTACTTTCGGAAAAGTACCCTTTTACTATGGTATTTCCTAAGCTATCGTACTCAAAGTAATCGCCCTCGAGAATTCCGTAGTAGTAATTCTCAACTTTTTTTAGTTGACCATTGTTGTAAAACCAATTCCACTTTCCATGCTCCTTCCCGTTTTGGTAAACTCCTTCTTGCTCCAAATTTCCATTGGGATAGAAAAAATTCCATGCTCCATTTTTTATTCCGTTGGAATAATTTCCTTTCGACTTAATGGTACCATTCTCAAAGTAAGCAATCCAAAAATTTTCCTTTTTTCCATTCTGTTGGCACTTTCCTTTTCCTACTATTTTGCCTGTTAAACTATACTCGTAGCATTCGCCAGGTATGCCATCAAGAATTTCAACGTGAATACCTACCGGAGTATCACCAAAAAAAGTTCCCTTTCGTTCTACACCCAACGAATCGGTGTACTCCAAAAAATCGAACGACGAATCATTTTTACTCTCTTCAATCTGGCCGCTTAAGTAGTAAACCTGATATATAACATCGCCATTTTTTGCGAAAATTCTGTTCCATCCGTGCTTTTCTCCATGCTTGTACTCGGTTACCTCATTTACCTCGAAATTATTGTAAAGTTCAACCCACTTTCCATGCTTTAATCCGGAGGAATCAACCCTATTTACCTCTTCAATGTCAACCAATTTTCCATTTCTGTAGTAGCTTATTTCCTTTACAACGGAATCGGAACGAAAAGTATATCCAGTTCCATGATACTTATCGTTTTCAAAAGGAATTATTTTTTCAAGGTAACCGCTCTTGCTGAAGTAGAAGCCCTTTCCAACTCTTGAGCCATTCTCGAAAAGTTCTTCCAATTTCTTAACGGTTATATACTTACCTTTTAGGTAGGCCTTTTGGTACTCAACGCTTAAACCGTGCTTTTTTCCGTTTAGGTACGACAAAGTTTTTTCTATATCACCATTCGAATCGAAAAACTCCCAGTATCCATTCAGTTCACCGTTCTTCCATTCGCCTTTCGATCTAACCATTCCGTTGGGGTAGAATGTTTCCCAAATACCATTTGGCTTTCCGTTTACCAATTCACCGGAACTGGCAATGCTGCCGTTTGGATAGTAGTAGGTTTGTTTTTTTGATAACGAATCGGTTTGAGAAAATAATTTCGCTGCAGGGAAAAGAATTAAACCTGCAAAGAAAGAGAGGGTTAGAAAAACTTTTTTATACAATATTGAAATTGTTATATAATTCCCAGCTGTTTCGAAATATCGAGCATCCGTTCGATGGGTTTAACTGCTTTAACACGAATTTCCTCATTTATTTCCACTTCAGGAACCTCATGAAGTAAGGTTAAGTAAATTTTCTTAAGGGTAATTAGCTTCATAAACGAACATTCGTTACAGCCGCAGGAGCTGTCCTTGGGAGGAGCAGGTATGAAGTTCTTGTTGGGTTCGGCTTTCTGCATTTGGTGCAGAATTCCCCACTCCGTTGCCACAATGTAATCGGTTCCACTGTCCTTCTTTACGAAAGAGAGCAACTCAGAGGTTGACCCAATAAAATCGGAAACCAGAAGGATTGGCTTTTGGCATTCGGGATGCGCAATTAGTTTTGCTTTTGGGTTCTCCTTCTTTAGTTCAAGAATACGCTCCAGCGAAAACTCCTCGTGCACATGGCATGCTCCGTTCCACACAACCATATTCTCTCTGCCGGTTACCCTCTTTATATAATTACCCAGATTTCTATCGGGAGCAAAAATTAATTTTGCATCTTTGGGAAAGCTATCCACAATTTGCACAGCATTGCTGGATGTACAGCATACATCGGACAAAGCCTTAATTGCAACGGTTGTGTTTACATAGGTTACTACAGTATGATCGGGGTGCTCTTTGACAAACTTTTCGAACTCATCGGGTGGACATGAATCGGCCAGACTGCAGCCAGCCATTAAATCGGGAATTAAAACTTTTTTTTGGGGCGAAAGCATTTTGGCCGTTTCGGCCATAAAGTGAACACCGGCAAAGAGAATAATATCTGCGTTTGTTTCTGCAGCCTTTTGCGATAAACCCAAGCTGTCGCCAATGTAATCGGCTATATCCTGAACTTCACCCTGCTGGTAGAAATGCGCAAGAATTACGGCGTTCTTCTCCTTCTTTATGCGATTAATTTCTTCAACCAGGTTAAGGCTGGGGTCCACGGGCAGATTTACAAATCCGTTCTTTACAATTCCATTTTTTTTATCAACACCCATATCATTATAATCTTTTAAAATGAAAAAAATTTTTAATCCTTATGATGATGTTATCCTGTTGAAAGGGTTAGAAAAAATTTTTTGTTTCGCTTGCAAAATTCGTTATTAAATATGGGATAACAAATTTTTAACAGCACTTTAACAGCAGGCCGGTTTGATTTTCAAACCATTCTGTACTTTATAAACAAGTTGTGAGCTCCTTTTGTTTATGAAAACTTACACGAAGCTAACAACCCGCCTAAAGGTTGAGAAGCTGTTAAAAAGTGTTGATGAATTTTTTTGCCGGGCTATTTGAAGTTTTAAAAAAGTTTTTATCAGAATAGCGAAGCTAAAACTCCAAATTTTGTTTTGATTTTTTAGCCACCAAAAAGCTAACAAAGGGTTAACAGGAAGCTAACGGGTCAGCAGAGGGGTGAAAAATTGGGAGGATGAAAGAAAAAGTTCCAACTCCCGAGGGAAAGTAAAGCGTATAACTGGTTTATAAATAACGTGAGTTTGATATAAGAAAGTACTTTTTAGTCGGTATCGAACTTATTACCTTAATTAATTGGCACTGAAAATTTGCTCTTACATATAACTCAAGCTAAATAGTTAATAAGCATACCACAATTAATTTCACTAAATCAACTTATACTAACAACAACTCGTTTAACAACATTCTTGAAAGTTTGCCACACCAGCTCCTTTGCCCAAGGCAAAAATGAGTTATTCCAGCGTTGCGGATGTACAGTTATCATTATTTTTTCGGGCAACCTATTTTCCTGTAAAGCTCTTACAATTTGTTTGGTTGAACGGAAACGGAGCCCCTGCCTGTTCCACTTTTCCTGTTGTGGCATTTTATCGCGCACGCTAACCTTGTGGCCATCCCACCTTCGTCCAGTATCAGTTAAGTAAAAAAATTCGTTAAAATCAATGTCGAAGTAGGGTTCACCAATAATTCCGAGCTCTCGGTAGCTGTACTTCTCCCAAATTGCCCGGTTATCGAACTTCGATTTGGGGCTACCGTGCATGCAAACCGTTTTGATATTGGCAATTTTACGGAAAATTTCGAGGTTTTCTATAAATAACTCGTAGGCTTGGTCTATCATTTCCTCCCTGTGACGAGAAGAAACCGTATCCATGGTTTCGTAGTGGTAACCAATTTCGTGTGCAAGGCTGGCTATTTCTGCAATAATCTCTGGGTCGTAACTCTCCGGAACCATGCGGAAGTAGTAGCTCCCACGAACTCCAAATTGGTGCTCAATTTTGGCGGTAGCCAAGGAGTTACGGGGCTTTAAGTCAACATCGTGACGAAGAATTACAATTCTTTCTGTTATGTTTCCCTTCTCCTGCAGGTAATCGGCAAGGGTGAAAAAAGCATACCCATTGTTAATGAGAGTTTTAAGCAGTAGCTTGTATGCATGTAACGTGAAGTCCACTTCCCGTATTCGTTATTTGCCTTTTATTGGTTTCCAATTACTTCAGGCTGAACTCGCCGTGTCCAACCATGTAGCCATCGAGGTAAATGGTAACCTCGTATTTCCCTGCAATTAGCTCGCCGTTATTGTCGTAGTATATGCACAAATCAACATCCTGATTCTGGTAGTCCACCTCTCGGCTAGCCGAGAAAACTATGTTTTCGCCTTCAAATTCAAACAAATCGCTACTCGACTTGGCAAGAATAAACCCGTCGGGACCCAGAATGCGAATGTAGGCAGTTCGCGCTCCGGGCTCAGCAATGCTGTTCTCCGAGAGGGTGAAGCAGGTTCGAATTTTCTCAACCCTTCGTGCACGGCTCACCTCGTTGCTCCGTTTGTTCAGGGCAACCGCCAAAACATCGCGAACCCTTATTATGGAGCCTTTCGTTACTGTAGAGCTGAGCTCCTCGGTTCGTTTCTCGAGGTTTTCAACAGTTTTTTGCGACATGGTAAACTCCTGACGAACCTTAATGTTCTCGGCTATAAGTTGCTGATTTAGCGTGTTTAACGAATCAATCTCGTGAACCATATCCTTCATAATGGCACGCAGCGTTCCCAGCTCCTTCTGGTACTCCTTAATTTTTGAGTAGCTTACCTGCTTTACCTGTTTCAGCTCGCTGTAGAGTTTCTCGGCACGCTTCTGCTCCTCTTCCAACTTCAACCTAATGGCCTCATTATCGGTTTCCAACTCATCGTACTCAAGCATAATATCCTGAAGGTTAAGCGCAATGGAATCCTTCTCGGCTATAAGCTGAAATTGAATCTCCTCCGATTCCTGCTTCTCGCTATAGTATAGCCATGCAAGCCCAGCTAGAACAAATATCAGAATTACAATTAGCGCAGCCAAAAAGGCCACGGCCTTACTTTTCCCTCCCTTGGCTGGAGTGTTAGTATCTAAAGGTGTGTTGGTCATAAAAATTGTATGAGTTTTAAAAATAACGCGTAAAGCTACAAATATTTTGGCGATTAGTAATAAAAAATGAACCAAAGCAGAAGAGATGAGAGATGGAACGCTGATGACACTGATAAAGCAGATTGGCGCTGAATTTTCATTAACCACAGTAGGCACATTAGGCACAGGAGGTGAATGGAAGACGGAAGACCGAAAGGGGAAGACTTTCCATTTTACCTGCCCAAGGCAGGCGTCCGCTCATGCTTGTGGGAACATGGAAACGTCAGGGTTAGGGAGAGATGGAACGCTGATGACAC
>Ga0209408_1000950_pt1 | contig 19688 bp, 24 predicted proteins | sample AD_UKC107_MetaG_FD_184422 | JGI IMG/M metagenome (GOLD analysis project Ga0209408, IMG submission 184422) | Active sludge microbial communities of municipal wastewater-treating anaerobic digesters from Hong Kong - AD_UKC107_MetaG (SPAdes)... | ecosystem: Engineered > Bioreactor > Anaerobic >... | reverse complement strand
CGCAGGCGGACGAAGCTATATGCATATCAATGCCGCTGGTGATATTGAACCTTGTGCGTTCATCCATTATTCGGATACAAACATCCATCAAAAAACGCTGTTGGAAGCTTATCAGGCTCCGCTGTTTATGGCCTATCGTAACAATCAACCTTTTAATGAGAATCATCTGCGCCCGTGTCCGCTTTTAGATAATCCTGGTGCGTTGAGCAGAATGGTACAGGCAGCCGATGCCAAATCCACCGACCTGATGAGCCCTGAGAATGTGGAGGATTTATGCAGTAAATGTAAAGACGCTGCGCTTGCATGGTCGCCTGTAGCTGATGAACTATGGCGGTGTTCCTGTCAAAACAGCGAACTATTTTCGACGCAACAAGAGAGAGAGCCTGCAAATGAAAGCGGCTGAAAGCGGACTGTTTTTTCTGTGCTGCCTGCTGGTTTATGTAGCGCCGACCATGGCCATCGGTGCTACGCAGGGCAACTTGCCTCTCAAGCGGAGTGCTCTGTTAAGTACTGTTTTTGCAGCGTTCCAGACGGTGCTAACGCTCCTTGGGTGGGGATTAGCCAGTTGGCTCGAACCTGTGATCTTAACACTGAATATCGAGAATGTGAAAGTGTATACTTTGCTCATTCTCCTCACTTCGATGACGGCATATATGGCGTTCAAGATGTTCTATCCTGAGGATTTTCGCGAAACAATGCAAAATACCATTACGATCATCAAATATGCATGGCTGGCGATTCGTTGGTTCGTGCCGGTTTTAATTGCGGGCATGGTATTTGGTTATAGCATCAATATGAGTATTTTGAACGTTTCGCTGATCTTTGGAGGTTCTTTTATGATGTCTCTTGTGGGGCTTGCATATGGCTATTGGCAGGGATATAAACATACGAAAATCGCTTATGCTGCGGGCGGGATTATCTTGATAGCCCTGATTGCCGGACAACTCTATAGCACGTTTCAAGTTACTCCTATAAGCTGAAGCAGAGGAAGTGAATGGAGCTATATGTTTCGATACCGCTATGCGTTATTCTTGGGTATCTGATTGGCAGCATTCAACCAGGGATTATCCTAAGCCGCTGCATGAGCAAGGGTGATATTCGTGAAAAAGGCAGTCATTCAACAGGTGCTACCAACGTATATCGAACGCTGGATAAAAACCGGCTATTATTGTCTTTATTGTTGATTGCTGCAGGGGGGTTCTCGCGGCATGGCTGGGAAGCCTGCTTGCGGAGAATATCGGTGCAATGGCTGGCGGCATGGCAGCAGTTACAGGACATATATGGTCGGTTTTCTTTCAATTCAAAGGAGGGAAAAGCGTCGCAACAGCACTAGGAGTCTTGTCGTTTGTTTATCCTGTCTTTAGCTGTATTTATCTCTTAGTGCTTATCACTATTCTTCTGAAAACGCGCATGATTTCTCTGGGTAACATTTGCAGTGCTTTATGTTTAATTGTTGTGAACAGCACGATGAGTGTAGCGCAAAGAAAAGAGATTGGATCTCTTTGGGATTTATGGTTTATGTCTTCGGCCTGGTTCTATTTGCGCATCGCTCCAATATCAGCCGTCTGTTGCATAACAAAGAAAGCGCATTGATATATTCTCTAAACAAAATCCGGAATGATATAGCTGAACATCGAAAGGAAGAACCAGTTTATGTTCGACTTTATTGCTGTGCCCATGGGACACCTTCTTAAGTTTTTGTATGATACGATTGCCTTTCAAAACTATGGCATAGCACTTGTGATGTTCACAATAGGTGTGAAAACAATGCTTCTGCCCCTTGCGATACGGCAGCGGAGATCTACGCTGGTGATGAACAGGTTACAACCGCAACTTAAGGAACTTCAGGATAAATACAAAAACGACTCTGAGAAATTACAGGCAAAATTGGCGCAGTTTTATAAGGGAAATCACTTTAATCCTCTGAGCGGATGCCTTCCACAGCTGATACAACTTCCGCTCCTGTTTGGTATGTACCAGGTCTTTTCACGTCCGTTAACCTACATGTATGGATTTTCGGCAGAAATCATTGACCAATTGTTCCAAACCATACCCTCCGCTTATCAGGGAGCGGAGCATATGAAGGACATGAGTATTTTAGGATACTACAGCAGCCATCCCGAACTGCTTACTCAGGTATTAGATATTCTTAATGGTTTCAGCCTGCCGAATATGAATTTGTTCGGGATCAACCTTGGGATTATTCCTTCCCAGGTTTTTTCCATGCATACTCTTTCCTTTGAAAACATGCTGCAGTTCAACCTGCTGTTGATACCTTTGCTCGCTTTTGCCACATCGTGGATTGCAACAAAAACATCGCGATATTCTATGCCAAACGTACCGGAACAAACATCCTCACCCAACATCACTAAGTATATGACGATGATCTCGCCAGTTTTCAGCGGAGTCATCACCATTACGATGCCCGCAGGCATCGGACTATACTGGATTATTGGCAACATATATCAAGTGATACAAGATCTGTTCTTGAAAAAGTTCATCATAGAGAAGTAATCCCATTTATATGTCCAACTAAGCAGAAATGAATAGTATAGGATTCATTCAACAACCAAACCTGAAAAATAAAACCATGTTAAAGGTTGAAGCACTATCACAACAATCTGGAGCAGCCAAGTGAAGTTGCCTATTGTTACCGAAATATTGCTACAACACTATATGCGCATGGATATATTCTAAAATAGTTACTGGGATCTTTCCAAATTTCGATATCTTAGGGGTACTTATTTTGTAGGGCGGCAAAATGACATAGTAATCTGGATTTATTACCCGTTTTATAAGTTTGTGTGGACGGGTTTGTCATTTGCCAAAATAACCAATGAACAAGAAGACCAGAGCATACGACTTATTGGCAGAGGAGTTATTTGATAGTTTTTGTAAAACGGTAGTTCGCCATCGAACCTATAATATGCATCGAAATATGAACAGGCGTGAAAAAAAGGCACCTATCATCATTATGAATCCTGATGAATTAGCTGATCAGGCAATTTGTCGGATTGAAGAAATGAAAATTTCATTTGACGAGCTTATCTGTTACTTTGCCTATGAGCCTCTTTATAATGCGTTGCAAGCACTAGAAGAAAGAAAATTACTTGCTCTCTTGTTGCATTTCTGGGAAGGTTGGGCTGATGTTGACATCGCAAGACGCTTTGATGTGTCAGATCGTACAATACGAAATTGGAGAACCTGGACGCTGAAGGAACTACGAATAATGGTATCCAGAAAGGACAATTAGTCATGGCACCTAGTGAGCGTAATTTAGTGAGCATTGAGATAATCAAAAAAGCAGTAGATGGAAATTCTAGTGCTGTAGCACAGATACTCGATCATTACGATGCATATGTTACATGGCTTGCATCTTCGGCCGAGTGTGACAGAAATGGGAGTGTACAGTATGTTCTAGATGAGGACATGAAGGCGGATATTCAAGAGGCTTTGATTGAAGCTATCCCTAAATTCAAGTTGCAAGAAATTCTGGACGGTAAGTATAAAGGAACAGAAAAGAATAGAAAGAGGTAACAATATGATAATCAAACCTAACCTATTTGAGTTTGCCTATATCCCGATATGGTATGATCAGTTGGACAGACTGGCCGAGATGGCGATCCCTGAACCATGGCATTTTCGAGATCCGGCTTATGAAACCAAGAATATTCATACACCAATCCTGGAGCGATATATACAAATATTATTTCAACAGGCTGCGTTGGATCACTACTATGCTACAGATGAAACTCAAGCAGATCAAGCGTTCTATATACGCAATGAAGTGGCATGCTTCAATACGGGGCTGTTGACGCCAAGGTATGCAAGCATTTTTGCGTATTTTGAACGTAATAAGCGCAAGGATACGACGCTGGATTGGTACTTCAGAGGATTTGCGGAGCAGTCCTCACCTTGGCTCAAGTATATTGAGCCGCTTCCCAGGAAAGTGTTCGGAATCAATCGCGGTGCGGCATCTTGCTACTACCCGGATTGGAACATCAGGATTAATTACAAACATATTCTGGAGGATCAGGAGAACGCACACCGTCTACCACCGGTGATCCGCGAACTGGAGAATGCGATGCTATTGATGGATAGCGCGGTGGAACTTGCCAGACGCAAGGCGAACTACAGCCCCAGTATCGTCGTTCCTCAGATGTATGGGGAACAGGTACAATTCCTCCTGCCGCTTTGTCTTTCGAATATGGACAAGCCGGATATCGTCATGGTGCTTTCACCAGTGGACGGATATTATTCGGGAACAACATGCATCACCTTGGAGATGGCGTATCTCAATGCCAGATTGATTGAAAAACCAACAGCACCGTGGCTGCTTAACCTCATTGAGCGATAAACATAAAGAACTGGTGCTATTCACACAGCACTAGTTCTTTTTTTATATAGGTTTACTTGCTAAACATAATGCTTTTTCCCATATCTAAAAAATAAATCATCAAGCATTGCATTAACTCGTTTTGCAGCATATGCTGTGATTGAGATATATGCTTTCTGACGATGCCTTGCCTTTAGGCTTGGAATGCTTGTTGTTGGGTCGTTCTCGCTGTTTGGATATAGCCTATATCCGATTTTCTCAATTAAGTCATGCAAAGAGATACCATTTATGATTTCGGTGTCTATGATCTCAATATTATTGAGTTTGATATAGTAGGGATAGTCCTTTGTCCATGGATGCTCTTTGAGCATCAGAGAATCAGCTACATTTTTCGAATTATATCCTATTGTTTTTGCTCTTCCAATGACAATGGGGACACCCGCACCCAATTTGTTTCGGCTGACTGCGCTGAGGAATACAACGGTATCAGCAGTCAAACTGATTGGTGCAAAAGGAGAAGATGTGAAGAAAAAGCCTTTGTCCTTATAGAAATTCGGTTCGTACTTCTCATTTGGGTTAAGGCGTCTGTGTGCCGCTCCTTCAAATTTTAAAACGGCAGATGTATCGGGATCAAGGGTATTTAGTATATTATCGACCTCATCAACCGGCAGCATATCAGGTTTTATAGTTTCGGTCTTTGCACCAAAACGTTCAGGATTAGGCACACTGGTATGGTCACGACCCTTTATGGCTTTTTGGACGATCTGCATTTCACTAGTTATCATGCTTTCGTGGACGCAATAATCACCAGCGGCCTGAATATCTGAACGTAATTGATCGAAGTATTGCACAAGCTCATAAACAAGACTGTGCTCATCTTCGATATATAAAGATAGCTCAATATTCTTTCCAAACCCACCGCCCGTAAAGTTGGCAGAACCTATGATCGCTATATCCTCGTCAAATAAGTACAACTTTGCATGAAGGTCAAGCAAGGCATAGATATCAACCCCTGCACAGCAAAGCTTCTTAAGCGCAGAAAGACTACTCACGGATCGGATGAAGTCTTCTCGGTAGAAACGAGTTATCAGCTGGGAGGATATGCCCTTTTTCATCGACTCAACGAGATGATAAGCCATCGTTTCTTGAATGAATGGGCTGATGATTCTGATTTGATTATTTGCTTTAGAGAAAGCATTTACAATTTTATCATAATGATTTGCACTCAGCAGTTCAAGAGCCATAAAGTCTCCTTTCACAATTTGTCTCTAAAAGCTCACTTTTGCCAAATGATCTCATTTGTCACGAGTCCTTCAGCCATCGCTCAAACTCAGGCAAGAGCGATGGATCGTTGTAGACCACGGCTAGCCGCCGTCTAGCTTCCGCCGACCACGAGGTAAACTCTTGTTTGGTCAGCTTGCCTGCCTTGATCCTCGCGTAGTGTGTGCGGTAAGCCTTGTGATATTCATACTGTGCAGGGCTGTTCCTGATTTTCCGTATGATCGATTCCTTTGGCCCCGTTGTACGGCAGGTTTCGGCTGAATTGTCGTCCAAAAGTCGATCGCAGTATTTGATGTTGGATTTCTCGGCGACAAAATAACGGTTGCACTTGAGGCATCGCCTGATACTGAGCTTTGCTTCCGTCATTCTTTGGCATTCGATAAATAATAGATCAAATAGATTATCAATACGATAGACAGGGAAATATTGATCTACCTGCGGCCTGCCGGTACTTTTGCGGATTGTACTAAGCAGGTCTTTTTTGATGTCCGGAGACAGCGCATCATAGGTAGAATCAGAGACAACAGTCTGTAGGGCTTCCGCCATATAACGTTGTTTATCGGCTGTTTTTGTCATGAAAGGCGAGGTAATATCTACGGATAGGTTATCTGCACTGAGCTGCACCTGGTTCCCATAACCAAGATAATAATCAACGGACGCGGATGCAATTCGAGTTGCTTTCATATGATGATAGTGTTGGAATATATTGTTTCGCTGCTGTATGGGGACATCCTTGAATTGTTTTGCCTGAATATCGAGCACCCAGTATAGATAGTTACTTGTGAATTGTTTTGCCTGATATAAATCATGAAATGGTTTGTTTTGTGTTGCTATCTTGAAGCGGTTTCTATGAAGAGTTAAGTACTGATGATAACTTGCTTGATGCGGGTTGTCACTTTCATCATTGTCTTCATCATACCCGTTTGGGAATAAAGCATGAAACATATCATGATAACATGGCTCGGTGCATACCTCTTCATTGGGGATTGTATGAAGCAATTGATCATGAAAATATACCAGGATAGCTTGCTGCAGGTAGTAAGGCGTGCAGAACGGATGCAGTTCCATCAGAATATTGCTCATTGTAAGATAGAGTCTCGCCATGTCTTCTTTTTGCTTGGGTTTTGGTGCGCGCTTCTTGATATCAATACATTGATTTAAGTATTCTGGCAATAAAATATAGAGTTCTGATTCATCTTTATCTATAAAAGCAAATAGATCATCATAGCCTTGCTCTCGATGGAGTACGGAGCCGTCCGCGTCTAGCAGGACGAGTCCATGATTGGTATATAGAACATGTCCCATACCTATGCTCCTTTCGTTTTTCTGGCCCTAGTATACAATACAGTGTTTCAGAGGTCAACATGAATTATTAAAATAATATACTTCAAAAATTCATATTTGACAAACGATGAACATAGCATATATACTGTGCGTAAATAGACTAAGATTATATATAAATAATTAGTCTAATTTTATAAGAACAAAGCGGAGAGGATGAAAACCATGGATATTCCCATCAAAACCAAGCTGTATCAGCACCAATTGGCTGCCTGGAAATTCGTGCTGCATATCTTCGGCTGCATAGATTACGAACAGGGTGTAAACACTTGCAGATAGATTATCGATAACAGAAGAGTGCTTTTTCGAACGCGTAAACGCAGTTCTTACAGGACAGATAGCAAGAGGTGGTGATGTGATGAACATTTCCAATGGTAAGGGCGCTGCCCTCCTGATGGAAATGGGTTAACGGTACCGGGAAAACGATCACCAGTATCGCTATTGTTGGAACACTCTATCGGGAACAGCGTATCCGTCGCCTGTTGATCGTAGCGCCGCTGTCCATCCTCGGAGTATGGGAGGATGAGTTCGCCAAATTCGCGGCTTTTGATTATGAGCTGTCGGTGCTGCAGGGCACATTCGAACAAAAGAAGATGGCAGTTCATCAACGGCATGGAAGTGCCCTGCAAGTGATTGTAGTCAACTACGAAACCATGTGGCGCTTGTCGGACGTGCTCATGTACTGGAATCCCGACTTCGTCATCGCGGATGAGGGACATAAGATCAAGACGCATAACATTGCAGCTTCCAAGGCGATGCACCGAATTGGAGCCAAAGCGAAATACCGCTTGCTCCTGACAGGCACCGTCATTACTAATCAGCCCATTGATGTGTTCAGCCAGTACAAGTTCGCGGATCCTGCAATCTATGGCCTGAGCTTTTATCAGTTCCGCAACCGGTTTTTCGACATGGTGGGGTACGGCAATCATACGCCCGTGATGAAAGAAAGCATGGAGTCGGAATTCACACGCAAGCTGCACTCCATCGCGTTCCGGGCGACTAAAGCGGAATGCCTGGATCTCCCGGAAACCATGGATATTCTGCAGCGTGTGGAGCTGGAGCCTGCAGCCAGGCGTATGTATCAGCAGCTGGTCAAGGACAGCTACGCTGAATTGAGCAAGGGTGAGGTGACGACGACCAATGTACTCACCAAAATCCTGCGACTCTCCCAACTCACGGGCGGGTTCATCGGCAACGACGAGTATGGAGCAGTGGAACAGGTATCAACGGCCAAGCTGGAGGCACTCTCCGACATCGTCGACAGCGCGCAGCAGGACGGTGAGAAGCTGGTGATTATTGCGAGGTTCGTGCCCGAAATCCATGCTATCGGCAAGATGCTGGAGAAAAAAAGCATCCAATACGCGCAGGTTTCAGGTGAGATCAAGAACCGGCCTGAGCAGATTGAAGCTTTCCAAAACGACCCAAGCGTGGCTGTGTTCATCGGCCAAATCGCAACGGCAGGTCTTGGGATCACGCTCACGGCGGCCAGCACGATGGTGTTTTTCTCGCTCGACTATTCCATGAGCAACTATGAACAGACCCGTGCCCGCATCCATCGTGTCGGCCAAACAAAACCCTGTACCTATATCCACCTGATTGCCAAAGGCACCGTTGATACCAAAGTGCTCAAGGCGTTGCGGGACAAGGTGAGCCTTGCTAAAGCGTTGGTGGATGACTGTCGCCAAGGCATCAACCCATTCTAGTCGGCAGTGCCGACAGCCAACGAAAAGGAGAAAACAATGCAGGAACAACTCTTCGAACGTGCCGATCAGCTCAAAGCGCTGCGTAACCGCAAAGCGGAGCTGGAGGCCGAACTCAAGCAGGTCAACGCTGACCTCGACGATGCCGATTGGCATCTTTCCAACCTCATGGCAGAGACCGAGACCCAGAACTTCACCCGTGCAGGCACACAGTTCTGCCTGACCACCAAGACCCGTGCCAGTGCTGTAGGCGGCCGCAAGGACGACTTGTTTGCCAGACTGCGCACAGAGGGCTTCGGCGACCTTGTGTACGAAACCGTCAATGCCAACTCCCTGTCTGCCTTTGTCAAAGAACAAATCGCAGAGAACAACGACACCCTGCCCCCATGGCTGGACGGGCTTGTAAACGTCTTTGACAAGATCACCGTAACCGTTCACAAACACAAATAATAATATGGAGGAAAATCCCATGAGTAAAGAAATCATCAACACCGCATTCAGCGCCCTGAAAGATTTCAACCTTGCCGAAGCGATGAGCGAGGAACTCGCCGGTATGGACATCACGTTTGACCGTATCAAGCTTCCATCCGGTGGCGGTACAGTCTTTGAAGTGCCGGGCGAAGAACCCGGTGAGACCGACGCCGTGAAGGAGTTCAGCGGCGTGATCCTGTTCCATCATCCGTTGTTTACCTACTACAAAGACAAATTCACGGGCGGTAATAACATGCCCGACTGCGGCAGTTACGACGCGGTCAACGGGCATGGCGACCCCGGCGGATTATGTGCCCAGTGCCCGCTCAATGCGTTTGGCAGCGGCGAGAACGGCGGTAAGGCGTGCAAGAACAAACGGCGCGTGTATATCCTGCGGGAAGGCGAGTTGATCCCGCTCCTTCTCACACTGCCGACTGGTTCCATCAAGGACTTTCAAAACTACATCAAGCGCCTGCTTGCCAAAGGCAGGAAGTCCACGTCCGTGGTCACTCGCTTCTCTCTTAAGAAAGCAACCAATACAGGCGGCATCGCCTACTCGCAGGCGCAGTTTGCCATGGAGCGTAAGCTCACGGAGGACGAACTTCCCGATGTGCTCAGCATGGCCGAACAGGTCAAGCAGTTTGCAACGCAGGTCAGTTATGAAAATGATTCTTCCGCCGACGGCGCTACTGACTTTATCATCGACCCCGAGACTGGCGAGATTATGGAACCCTTGCGCTAAATGATGCTGGGAGGGCTGTTCGCAGCAGCCCTCCCACTCATGGAGGACATACTGATGGAAACAAACACCAAAGCCACCATGGATTACAAATGTATCACAACCCTGCAGGATGTCAAGGATTACTTGACATCTGCCAGTGTCGTGGCGTTTGATTTTGAGACTGCGCCGCTTGCAAAGTATCGTGATGAGCCCAAAGCATCGCTGGATGCACACCGCTCCTGCATCGTGGGCGTCAGCTTATCCCATACCCCTAACACCGCCGTCTATATCCCGCTGGGCCATAGGCGTGGCGGCAATGCTGATAAAGAAACCATCATCCCGTACCTGAAGGATGCACTGTTCATGAACCCAAGCATCACCAAGGTGGCGCATAATCTTGCGTTCGAGAGCATGTTTTTATGCGCGCTGGGCATCATTGTGCAGCCGCCGTGCTATGACACCATCGCTGCCGCTCAACTGACGCTGAAAAACAGATATGATTTCCGAAGCCTGTCCGACAGCGGCCTAAAAAAGCTCGCTCCCGAACTGTTGGATGCTGAGCTACCGTCTTTTAAGGATGTGACCCAAGGCAAGCATTTTGATGAACTCCCTTCAAACGGCTCAGAAACCATCCGTTATGCTTGCGCCGATAGTGATTATGCTTTGCAGCTTTATTGCTTGTGCAACGAGTGGTTCGATAAAGCCTTACCGAAGCATCGCTGGATCGTAGAGAACATCGAATCGCCGACTGCCGTTTACTGCGGCATGATGAAGTATAACGGCGTGCTCATGGACAAATCCCTCATGGCGGCCAAGCAGCAGGAAACAGCAACGAAGATACAGCGCATCAAGGATGACATTCATTTCATCATCGGCGATGTGGATTTGGGCGAGAACGCTGCAACACAGGCATTTAAGAATTACCTGTACAAAGAGCTTACTCTCCCCGTACTCAAGCGCACGACCAAACTGAACGAAGCCGCCGACGACGAAGCGATGGTACTGCTTGCTGATTGGTGCAAGGAACACCATCCTGCGTTGGTACCGTTCTTTGAGCTGGTACAGGAGTATCGCAAGTGGGCCAAACTGAAGAGCACCTATGTGGATGGGTACATCGACTGCATCAATGCAGCGACTAAGCGTATTCATCCCGACCTGATGCCGCTCGCAACACAGACGGGGCGTTTTGCTTGCCGTAACCCCAACCTTCAAAATCAGGTGTCCCCCGGCAGTGATCCTATCGGTGTACGCAACTTTGTTATTGCGCCAAACGGCTATGTCCTCCTTGAGGCTGATTACAGTCAGGTAGAACTTCGGATTGCGGCGAATCTCAGTGGTGACGAAACCCTGATTACTGCTTATCGTAATGGGCAGGACATCCATGCGATCACAACGGCAGCGGTTTTCAATATCCCTTTGGAGGAAGCCTCAGACAAGCACCACCCTGACTACAAGCACCGTCGTACCGTGGCGAAATCGACCATGTTCGGTATTCTATACGGTATCTATGCCAAGGGGCTGGCTCGTAATCTCAAGATTGACGCTGGAATCGACATCACCGAAGCGCAAAGTAAAAAGTACATCGAAGGCATTAAGGCACGCTACAGCAGCCTTGCAGGCTGGCAGAAGCACGCCATTCGTGATGGTAAGAACAATCGCTACGTTGAAACCGCGCTGGGTCGCAGGCGGTATCTCCCCAATATCTGTTCACAGAACTTTGGCAGGCGCAGCAGCGCGGAACGCATGGCGATCAACACGCCTGTACAAGGCTTGGCCGCGGACTGCCTGAAGCTCGCAATGGCCAGATTGATTACAGAGCTTGCAGACAAACCCTATATCCGCCCCATCATGACAGTGCATGACAGCCTTGTATTTGAGGTGCGCCGTGACAAGGCTGACGAGGCCGTCAGCATCGTAACAAGGTGCATGGAGACCATGCCGCCCCTGGACAATTTCATGTCGTTGGCGGCGGATGTATCTGTTGGAGAAAGGTACGGTGAACTTTCATGATGCACGAATTTAAATATAACGCATCAGGTTGTCCCGACCCGACTGCCTGCGCTGTGTTTTCCAGGCTCGAACAGGAGCGTAAATGGAAGCTCTACGGTTTTATTCCGATCGCATATATATGCGCCGCGAACGCATGCGAGCAGACCCTCCACCGTTACTGCGCGATTGCTATGGCGGAGGGGCGGATTCCCTTGGCACCGCAGTTGTTTTTTGATCATGGAGCAACGTCAGATGATGAGGATACACAGGAAAAACTAATGTATTGGGGCTTGATTCTCCAATCCTTTTGTCAGGAAGTGTGGTGTTTTGGCAGTGAGCGTACACCCACATTGCAAAAAGAGCTGTATAAGGCCAAGCATCGCAATATCAAAATCCGATTTTTCGACGACAACCTCGTGGAGGTGCGACCGTGAAAACACTCAACATCCCCTTGGAAGAATTCCTTCGTCCGTTCTTCGCTGCCGAGGACAGAATCTGCCTGCGCATCTTTGCGGACCAGAAGCATGGCGACCCATTCCAAGGCATGAAGCTGGAAACGTCACTATGTGACATCACCAAGCGATTGCCAGCGCTCAGGGAACACAACCAAAAGAACCGCGGTATCTATTTCGTGGTCAACGCTGGCGGTCATGAGGATAACGACATCACACGCATCAATGCCCAGTTCATGGAATGCGATGATGCCTCCATTGAAGAGCAGTGGGCACGGATACAAGCGTTTCCGCTAGAACCCTCCATTGTTGTCAAGACCCGCAAATCCCTGCATACCTATTGGCTGGTGCGGGATGCTAGCGTCGCATCGTTTCGCAGAGTTCAGCGTGAGCTGGTGGCGCACTTTGATGGCGACAAGTCCTGCGTCAACGAAAGCCGTGTCCTGCGCTTGCCCGGGTTCAATCATTGCAAACAGGAACCCGTCATGGTCACCTGTGTCAAGTTTAACCCAGAGCTGCGTTACACGCAGGCTCAGATGGAAGAGCATCTGCCAAAACTCAAGGAAGAAATGCCACCTGTCGATACGGCCTCTGCGCCCAGCGGGACGAGGCAGGGCTTGCACTCAGTGCTGCGTCGCTGTGCGTTCATGACACATTGCAAAGACCACGCCGCTAAGCTCCCTGAACACGACTGGTATGCGATGATTACCAACCTTGCTGTGTTTAATGGCGGTGAGCAGATGATTCATGCGCTGTCGGCCAAGTATCCCAACTATCGGGCGGAGGAGACGCAAAGCAAAATTAAGCACTTCCTTGCGTCTGGCACCAAGCCCATGACCTGCAAAGCCATCGCGGGGAAAGGCTTCAAGTGCCCTCGCATGGCAAACGGCGAGTGCAAGTGCAAAGCGCCGGCGGCCATGTGTTATTTGCCCATGAACCTAAAAGAGCTTCGGGAAGCGCTAAAGTCTGTCAAACCCACAAACGACCCTTCGCAGGACATGCGCATCGCCCAGCAATTCATCAAGGATTCTTTGTACAACATCGAACGCTTGGAAGCTGGAACGTTCATCGAATATGATCTGCGTGATCATTTCAGGCTCAAGGCTGGAGACGCCAAAGCGCTGAGCCTGTATCACAAGGACATTCATCGCGCTTACACCTTAAGCCGCGAAACACGGCAAGCGATGCAGTCAGGGGAATTGCCTGACTGGTACGAGGTTACCGAGCGAGGTGGGATGCGTTTCCTGCCGGGCGTACTGGCCGAACACATGTCCAAGAATGTGGACGCTTTCTACGGCGCTGGCACGTTCTTTGCGTATGAGAACGGTGTGTATCACTCGCAGGATGGCCTCTGGGCATCGGGCAAGGTGCGCGAAAACATGATCGCCCGGCATGCGGTGCTAACGGCGATCAATGATGCAACGGGACAATGGCGTATGCTGATCAACCGTCCTGTGCAGGACATCAATCCCAACGCATTCATCCTTAATCTCAAAAATGGCCTGTACAACCTCCTAGACGAGTCGTTTCGTGAGCATACACCCGAATACCTGTCCACTGTGCAGATTGGCGCAGCGTATCGCCCCGAACTGATGGAACACGACGATCTCGGCTGTCCCGTGTTTGATCGCTTCCTGCAGAGCATCCTCGAAGAACCTGAGATCAAACTTCTGCAAGAGATCTTCGGTTATCTGCTTGTTCCCTTGAACAAAGCGCAGAAATCTTTTGTGTTTGTAGGAGCGGCAAACGCAGGTAAATCTACCTTGCTTGCCGTAGCACAGGACATCTTGCTGGGCAGTGACAACGTGTCCAATATCCCGTGGCAAAGTCTCGGTGACCGTTTCAATAAAGCAGAGCTGTTCGGCAAGCTGGCCAACATCTTTGCTGATCTGCCTTCTAAAGCCATAGACGATAACGGCATGTTCAAGGCACTCACTGGCGAGGATTACATCACCGCTGAACGCAAGAACAAAGACCCATTCTCCTTCAGGCCCTATGCACGGTTTCTGTTCTCCTGCAACGAGATACCCCGTAACTACGGGGATCGTTCAGAAGGCTTTTTTCGTCGCTTGATTATTATTCGGTTTCAACGATCTGTGCCAAAGGATAAGCGAGATCACAGCCTGCGTGAGAAGCTCGCAGCCGAGAGCGACGGCATCTTCATGTGGGCACTTGTCGGGCTTCGGCGCGTAATGAACAACGGATATCGTTTCAACGAAACAGCGGCGACGCGTGCTGAGTTGGAGAAATATCGCACCGAGAGCAGCAGCTCATTGTCGTTTGCGGATATGTATCTAACGCTTGACGAAGAGGCTATATCCGTCCGTGATGAAGTATACAACACGTACAAGGAATTCTGCAACGAAGCAGGATTCAAGAGCATGTCCCAGACCATATTCAACCGCGACATCGAAGCGCAGTACCCCACGATCCAGCGCAGCAGGGACAAGGTATCCAAGCGCCGTGTTTGGACTGGACTTCGGTACATCGCCGAGGGGAGGGACACGGACTGAGCATGATGACCAGAGTTAAGTTGCTCTTTCCGTCTGCTTGCCATAGCAGGTGGAAACCACATGGTTTTGTCGGTTTGTCGGCTGCGACATGCGTCCAAAACGCATAAAGTTGCGGCTATATATCCAGAGGGGTGAACCGAGAAAACCGTCTAGTTCTCTATTCTTTTATATTATGAGTAAAAAAGAAAAAAGAAAAAATAATATATATAGAGAGAGTGGGCAACTGACCCGGTTTTCTCGGTTCGTAGATAAAGTATGAGAGTGAGCACGAATGATTTTCAAGACCCGTTAGTGAACGAGCAATCTGGAAAAGCTGCCCGTGCGGCGAGCACAAAAATGACAGAAAAACATATCGTGGCCGCCATCATGCGGCTGCTGAAACAACGTACTTACTGCTTCGCTTGGAAGGAACACGGCGGGCAGTACGGTACCGCTGGCATCCCTGATATCATCGTTTGCTGCCACGGAATGTTCGTGGCTTTCGAGGTCAAGACTGAGACGGGCAAGCTCACAAAGCTACAAGAAACAACGCTGCGACGCATCAACGCTGCAAAGGGCCACGCTTACAAAGTCACATCCGCTGCGCAGGTGGCAGCAATCCTTGACGAACTGGAGGGAGACATCTATGAATAACACGCAAACCCCAATGACGGCCAAAGAGTATCTGGCGCAGATTCGACACATTGACCAGCAGATCCAAAACAAGTTGGATCGCATTCGAGATCTGCGTGCACTTTCCCAGAGCATATCCGTTTCGTTTGAACAAGAACCCGTGACACACACTCGGAATGTCAATGTTCTGCCAGATTCCGTTATTCGTGTGTGGGAAGCCGAGCAGGAACTGGATCGGGCGATTGATTATCTTGTGGATTTGAAAGCTGAAGCCGCAAGACTGATCGACCAAATCCCGGACATGGACTGCCGGCTGATTTTGGAGGGTAAGTATATCAATCTCCAGAGTTTCCAGTCCATTGCGGATGGCTTGCACATGAGCAAGCAGCATGTTCACCGCCTGCACGACAGTAAAGCACTGCCCATGGTGGATGCCTTGCTGCGCGAATCCATGAGGCACCCCTATGCACAGTAGAGAGCGAAAGGCACTGGTGTGCCTGACCTGTCCAGAGCTTTACGCGCTGATGAAGGTTGTTTGCACGCGGTTTGGATTGATGCGGCTTGCATATGCTGATATTCGGCAGTTGCACGGGACGGCAACCCCACTCCCTCTTCATACGCAGAGCGATACGGGTTATTTGTGGGTAGATAAATACTACTTGGCATATCAGTTGGATGCTGACGTGCTGCGGTACGCCTACCTAACCCGAACTCATGTACGCGAGGAGATGCGGAGCTATTTTGAAGCTGCTGATGAACGCGCTCGGAGTGTTCGTCTGCCCACTACGGTTGCGGTTGCATTCAAAAAAGCTTCTTGCAACGCCAATCAGTATCGACCAGAGACGTGGGTTGGCGCTGCTTATCATCCCCTGCTCAGGGGCGGTTAAAACTTTTTTCAAAAAAGTCCGACCATGTGACAAATGTTACAAAAAGGTGTGTTACGATGGTATCGTGGAAGAAATATACTCAAGCCTTCGCCATTGCTGGCGGGGGCTTTCTCTAAACCCAAAATTAGGATTGGAGTGAAACCCATGGATAAAGATTTAAGAACTGCCGAGAGCGTGTGTGCTGGACACCCGGATAAACTCTGTGACCAGATTGCAGATCGCATACTGGATGAATGCCTTCGTTCGGACACGCACTCACGGGTGGCCTGTGAGGTGATGGCGACTAAGGGTCGGATCATCATCGCAGGTGAAATCAGCTGTGCTGGCAAGTCGAATGTGCGAAGCATCGTGCGCAGCGTGCTCAGCGATGTCGGCTACGAGCCGTTTGATTTTAAAGTGCAGGTGTATCTGCATCGCCAAAGCCCGGACATCTCCGCTGGCGTGAGCCAATCGCTGGAAGTCCGTGCAGGCAGCGATGATGATTCAAAAGCCATCGGCGCTGGTGATCAGGGCACGATGTATGGCTATGCCACCAACGAGACCCATGAAATGCTGCCGCTCCCTGTGGTTCTGGCGCATCGGATTTGTAAGCGTGTGGATGAGGTTCGTCAAAATGGAATCCTCCGGGGCAGCTTGCCCGACGGCAAGGCGCAGGTGACGATTGAGTACGAGGACGACCAACCCAAGCGCGTACAAGCGGTGGTGGTGTCCGTCCAGCATACCAGCGAGAAAGATTTGAGAGCACTTAAACAGGAGATTTACTTCCAGGTGCTTCTGCCATGCTTTGAAGCTTTCCCGATGGATGATGATACCGAGGTACTCATCAATCCATCGGGTCGTTTTGTGGAAGGCGGCCCTGCTGCCGACACAGGCCTGACGGGTCGCAAGCTCATGGTGGACACCTATGGCGGCCTGGCCTTGCAAGGCGGCGGAGCACTTTCAGGAAAGGATGCCACTAAGGTTGACCGCACGGGCGCGTACATGGCACGGTATATCGCCAAGCATGTCGTAGCCTGCGGCTTGGCCAGCCGCTGCCAAGTGAACCTCTGCTATGCCATCGGCAAGGCAGTGCCTGTGGCGGTTCGGGTAGACACCTTTGGAAGCGAGACGATTCCAAAGCACATGATCGACCACGCTGTGCTTAACAGCTTCCCCCTCAGCCCCTCTGGAATGATCGACCTTCTTCAGCTTCGCCGCCCGATCTATGCGCCAACCGCTGTGTACGGTCACTTCACCAACCCCAACTATCCTTGGGAGCAGCTTGATCGTTGCGCTGTCTTAGAAAGTGCAGTCAAGAAAATTCAGGAGCACTACTCAAATTGATGCAAAACCTTATCTTGCTATTACAAAAATAGTACGGTAACATCACGACGATTTGAAAGCGAGGTGGTAAATCCAATGACCAAAGAACAACATCAAACGCTGTTGAATTTGAAAGTCCAGCAGCAAAATGAACACTTACCCTGTCCTCGGTGTGGGAAGGATACGATGGCTGATAACGTGAATCGCAATGCTCTCAGTCGACAAGCAGATATCATGGTTTGCGATGTTTGCGGAACGTCTGAAGCCTTGCTCGCTGTCAAGGGTGAACAGCTCCCGATTGGTGAATGGGCGTGTATGAGACCGACTGTTGATTTCAAAACCCTGTCCGGTGATCAGGTGTGGGAAAGCCTCCAAGGAGCACAAACGCATTGCCTGTGCTATTTGTTTGAGCGTTGGCGGGACGAATGCGAGTATGAGGATTTCAAAGAGTTTCAGGAGCTCGCCCACAGTGTTTGTCCTGGGTTGGTTCGGCTCGAACCCAACCCATTCCATGCTGTGTTCGACTCAGCGGATGGTCCCCTCACGATTCGATTCGAGAGCACCGATGAAGAGATTAGTATCATTGCAGAACTAGATGAGGAATAATCATCAGCAGCCTTTGACCGGCTTCTGTTTGCCCCACGTTGGCACGTGTTGAAACGAAACCGCAACCCTAACGGGTCACCTTCTCCTGGATTCAAAAGCCCCACAAACGGGAAAACGCCTGCTCGATTTGAAAGCCGAGCAGGCGTTTTGCGTTGGGAGATTATTGCTTGGCATGGCGGAAGCTCCTGCGCAGGGCTGGACGCAGCACCCGCTTGATTTGAGAGCGTAGTCCCAGTTCGATGTATGCATCTCGGATGCCATTGTAATACTCGGTGGTGGGTAAGCTGTACCGCTTGTGATTCATGAGATAGATCATCCCCTTGATTTGAGAGCCATCATCCATGTGAACCATCCATTCTTCCTTGATGTAATAGCTGGGATACCCTTCGTATCGGTCAAGGTGTTTTTCGTCGGCTTTGCTGATTTCCCAGATGGCGACGGGCACAAAGGCGTTCTTGATTTGGGAACGTTCGACCGTGGCATGCAGGAAGAACTCCAGCTGTGCGCCCTGCAGCCGTCCCGTGCTGATGAGCTTGGCATCGGGACATCTGTACGCCATTTGGTCTGTGGACATGTTGGAACCGTAAGCAATATATTTCATCATTCTCTCCTTGATTTCAAAGCTGTGGTTAGTCGAGACGGAATTCTATGGTGAGGATACCATGGTGTGTCATAAATGCGATTTCGGTGACCGGGTCTTGCAGAAAGGTTTTCCGCGCTTCACGGATGATGTGTTCGTACCGTGCCTGCCCGACCAGGGCTTTGACTTCCCTGAGCTTGATTTGAGAGCCTTCGAGCCGGAATGCTTTCTTCATGCTCTTGCGCTCCTCTCGCTGGATTTTACTACAGATGTACCGAGCGCAGCCTATGCGATGCCGTCTTGGGTAACGAGCTCGCGGATGGTTTCGTAGAAATCCCGCGCATCGTAGACCGTGGGCGGCAGGCCGTGCGCTGCATCCATCTTGATTTGGTCGCTTACGACATCCTGCGCGTCTGCCGGCGCCCAGTTTCGCTTCCCTTCCGCGCTCATGTTGTTATACACCTCGATGATGATATCCATGGTGCGGTCTTCTGCGCTTTCGTTCATGTTGTGTTCCCTCCTTGCTTGATTTGGAAGCTGTGGCTTCCCGCGACCTGCCAAGCGGCAGGTTTCGGCCGTGTGCCGCACGGCCTCGTCAGGCGGGTTGATGTAGAAGCTCCATCGGGTATGCGGCATCGGTGTGTTTGTGGGCGCTGATCAGGTCGTTGGCATATTGGATCAGGTCGGGGAGCGTGCGCTGGATGCGCTCGTCCCCGTCGAGTTTGGCGAGCATGATATGAGTTAGGCAGTCGTACAGGCTGTCGTCGTACCAATCGAAAACGTCCATGCACTGGGCGAAGGTGGTGATGTTCATGCGGAGTCCTCCCTCTTGATTTGAAAGCGTCAGTACACCTGGTGTTCGGGCAGCGGTGTGTCGGACTGGTCGGTCAGTTCATC
>Ga0209408_1000947_pt1 | contig 19719 bp, 12 predicted proteins | sample AD_UKC107_MetaG_FD_184422 | JGI IMG/M metagenome (GOLD analysis project Ga0209408, IMG submission 184422) | Active sludge microbial communities of municipal wastewater-treating anaerobic digesters from Hong Kong - AD_UKC107_MetaG (SPAdes)... | ecosystem: Engineered > Bioreactor > Anaerobic >... | reverse complement strand
TTAACGGAATTATTTGTATTTTTGGCGGATTATTTGAAGAACATGGAGGATAGAATTCAGAAGATTAACATTGAGGACGAAATGAAGAGCGCGTACATAGATTATTCTATGTCCGTTATCGTTTCCAGAGCCCTTCCCGATGTACGTGACGGTTTAAAACCGGTTCACCGCCGGGTCCTTTTCGGCATGTCCGAGCTGGGCATTACCAGCAGCAAACCCACCAAGAAATCGGCCCGTATAGTGGGTGAAGTTTTAGGTAAATACCATCCCCACGGGGATTCCAGTGTATATGAAGCCATGGTGCGTATGGCCCAGGATTGGAGCCTGCGCTACATGCTGGTGGAAGGCCAGGGAAACTTTGGCTCTGTGGACGGGGATTCCGCCGCTGCCATGCGTTATACCGAGGCACGTCTGCGCAAGATTGCCGAGGAGGTGCTGGCCGACATGGACAAGGATACCATTGATTTCCAGTTGAATTTTGACGATTCGCTCAAGGAACCCACCGTTTTGCCCGCCAAGGTACCCCTGCTGCTTCTTAATGGAGCCAGCGGGATCGCCGTAGGGATGGCGACCAATATGCCGCCTCACAACCTGGGTGAGATTGTGGATGCCGTGTGCGCATACATAGATGCCGATGACATCACCACGGACGAGTTGTTGAAGCACGTCAAGGGACCCGATTTCCCCACGGGAGGGATCATTTACGGCACCTCGGGCATTCGCGATGCTTATGAAACGGGACGCGGCCGAGTTGTGGTCCGTGCCAAAACAGACATTGAAGTGGCTCCGAGTGGGCGCGAAACCATTGTGGTGACCGAGATTCCTTACATGGTCAACAAGCGGGAACTGATTGAAAAGATTGCCGAGTTGGTGGAAAGCAAGCGTCTGGAGGGCATCTCCTTTGTAAACGACGAGAGCGACCGGAACGGCATGCGCATTGTCATAAAATTGAAAATGGGTGCCGTTGCCAATGTGGTGCTGAACAGCCTGTTCAAGTACACGGCCATGCAAAGCAGCTTCTCGGTCAACAACATCGCATTGGTCGACGGTCGTCCGCGGCTGCTGAATCTGAAGCAGCTGATCAAATATTTTGTGCGGCACCGCCATCAGGTGGTGTTGCGCCGTGCCCAGTTTGAGCGCGACCAGGCCGCCAAACGCGCCCATATCCTGGAAGGATTGCTTAAGGCACTGGATATCATGGATGAGGTCATCGCGCTCATCCGCGCATCCCAAACGGTGGACGAAGCCCGCAAGGGCTTGCAGGAACAGTTCGGGTTTAGCGAAGAACAAGCCTCGGCAATTGTTGAAATGCGTCTGCGTCAGCTTACCGGGCTGGAACGTTCGCGTTTGCAGGCCGAGTTTGACCAGCTGATGACCCTGATCCGGAACCTGGATGAACTGCTGGCCAGCGAAGTGTTGCAAATGCAGCTGATCAAGGACGAGATGCTGGACATCAAGGCCCGTTTCAGCGATCCCCGCAGGACGGTGATAGAGTATGCCGCCGGTGATTTCAATCCTGAAGACTTTTACCCCGATGAAGACGTGGTGATTACCATTTCCCATTTGGGTTACATCAAACGGACCAACCTGAACGAATACCGGCTGCAGGGCCGGGGCGGGGTAGGTTCCCGGGGGAGCAACACGCGCGAGGAAGATTTCATAGAACATATTTATACGGCCAACATGCATAGTACCATGCTGTTCTTTACACGCAACGGGAAGTGCTTCTGGCTGAAGGTTTACGAGATACCCGAGGGCAACAAGACGTCCAAGGGTAGGGCTATTCAGAATGTGATCAACATTGAGCCCGGGGACAGCGTTTGTGCCTATATTAATGTAAAGAACCTGACCGACGAGGAATACATCAACAACAATTACATTGTGTTGTGTACCGAACGCGGAACGGTCAAGAAAACCACGTTGAAGGCGTATTCCAATCCGCGTGCCAAGGGCGTGAATGCCATTACCATCAGGGAAGGGGATATGTTGCTGGAAGCTTGTTTGACCAACGGTTGCTGCGAATTGCTGCTGGGAGCGCGTGAAGGGAAATGCATCCGCTTTAATGAGGAAGATGCCCGGCCCATTGGCCGTACGGCTGCAGGAGTGCGGGGAATCTCTATAGAAGAGCACGACCGGGTGGTTGGCATGATATGTGCAGATGTATCTGTAGAGAAGTCCTTATTGCCACATGTACTGGTAGTTAGCGAACACGGGTACGGCAAGCGTTCTTTGATTGAAGATTACAGGAAGACAGCCCGCGGGGGCAAAGGGGTAAAGACCCTGAATGTTACCGAAAAGACAGGTAAACTGATTGCCATCAAGGCCGTTACAGATGAGAACGATCTGATGATCATTACCCGTTCCGGGATAACCATCCGTGTGGCCGTGAGCGACATCCGGCTTGCAGGACGTGCCACACAGGGTGTCCGGCTGATCAACCTGCGCGAAAGCGACGCCATAGCTGCCGTCTGCTGCGTAGGCAAGAGCGATCCCCTTCCCAAAGATGAGGGGGAGGATTTGTAACGGCGGTGATGTTGCCCACTGCAGATTGGCTGAAGCACTGAAGGCCGTTGGAACAAGTAAGGCCCCTGAATGGGCAAGCACCAAAGGTCCACTGAAGATCCGCAGAAGATCCGCTGAAGCACCAAAGGTCCCTGACTCGGCAAAAATATTGAAAGACAAACTAATAACTGAATAAACACATAATACATCATGAAAAAAATCCTTACAGCTGCCCTGATGTTGTTGATGGTATCACAATTGGGCGCACAGTCAAGAGAAGTTGAAACTCTCTTGAAAGATTTCGAAAAGAATAAAGAAAAAACAGAACACGAAAAACGCAGCACCCGGCCGGCAACCTGGATAGACTATGCAAAAGCCGTTACCAACGCGTATTCTTATCCCACAAACAACCTGTGGGTAGGACTTTCTTCGCTGGAATCCAAGGTGGTTCTGAAGGATCAGCGTGTACTTTCTACAGAATACCAAACCATTCAGGGAGAACAGTACGAAGTTGTGAAATACCAGGATAAAGACCTGTATTACAACGCAGACGGCAAGCTTTCCTTCTGGATCATTACCGAACCGGTCCTCAAGGACATGGATATGCTGGATGAAGCTTACAATGCATATGACAAAGCTGCAGAACTGGATACCCGCGGCAGCAGCAAGGCCGACATCCAGGAAGGACTGACTTTCATAGCTAACAATTACATCAACGATGCCATGGCTGCCTATACCTTGGGCAAATATGCAGATGCTTCCGTGAAATTCGAGAAATCTTTTGTAGCTGCTTCGCATCCCGCATTGAATGTAGTTGATACTACCATTGTGTATTATGTTGGACTGACCGCTTTGATGGATCAGGATTATTCGCGTGCCGTGAAATTCTTTGAAAAATGTTTGGAAATGGACTATTATTCAGCGGGTGACACCTATGCCAACCTGGCAGAAGCTTACAAGCAGTTGGGTAATGTAGAAAAAGGCAAAGAACTGCTTTCACAGGGCTTCACTGAATTCCCCGACAGCCAGAGCATTCTGGTAGCCCTGATCAACGCTTACCTGGAAAGCAACGACGATCCCAACAAAGTCCTGGAATTCATCCAGCGTGCCCAGCAAAACGAACCCAACAACCCCAGCTTGTTTTACGCAGAAGGCAACGTTCAGAAAAACCTGGGCAATTTTGAAGAAGCCATCAGCCTGTATGAAAAATCCATAGAAGTTGATTCATCCTTCTTCTTCGGATACTTCCAAATGGGCCAGGCCTATTATGACAAAGCCGTAGAAATCCAGACAGCTGCTTCTGACGAACTGGACGACAACAAATACATGGAAATGGTTAAAGAACTGGACACCATGCTCCTGAAAGCCATCGCCCCCTTTGAAAAAAGCTTTGAACTGGTACAGGACGAAGAAATCCGCCCCGTGGTTATAGAATACCTCAAAAACATCTATTTCCGCCTGCGTACTTCAAGCCCCGAATACGAAGCCGCATACAACAAATACAACGATATGCTGCAATAAAAATCTCAGAGATTCTGCGCAACTCCCACAAAGCGGTATTTTTAAATGCCTGACTTTGTGGGAGTTGTTTTTTTTCTTGCGCGGGGCTTATCTTCAAGCTGCCGCGCCATTTCTTTTTTCAAGAACCTTAAACCTTTGAATATCCGATAGTTGCTGCTTTGGTTTTTTTAAGTGGCGCGGCAGCTTGAAGATGCCTTTCCTTTTTTCCGCAAAATGTTTATCTTAGCAGCTTCCGCACTAATGTATGAGGTTTTGAAGGGTAGTTATGTTGTTTCACATTTGTGTAAGAGGTAATGGAGGGCAGAGTATATTTCTGGAAAATGAAGACATACTCCATGCAATAGATTTATTGGCTGTTTTTAGCCATTATTATGGAGTCAAGGTAATAGCATACCAGTTTTTATCCAATCATTATCATATTATTATTGAATGTGAAGATCCTGCTCCGTTTATGCAGGGTTTTCGGATAAGTTATACTAAATATTTCAATAACAAGTACAATTCTTTCGGATCAGTCGGGAGGATTCACTACACTTGTGGTATCATTGACGATATCAATAAATTGGAGGAGAAGATAATCTATGTCATAAGAAATACTGCCCGACACGGTATTGAGATGCATCCTTACTGTGATTCGTATAATTCATCACGTTATTATTTTATTGAAGAAAGTAAATTTGGTAAATCTTTATACTTAATTCCTGCCGGACCTGAATGTGAATTAGAGTACTCAAGTAAGTATATACCCGAACACTATTTACTGCAAGGTAACGGCCATATTTATCCCCGCAGTTTTCTGGATTATAAGGTCGTAGAAGACGTTTTCAAGACATATGCAAACTATATGCGAAAAATTTCCATACCTTGCAGCAAAGAAATTGAAGAAAACGACGGCATGCCTCCGGCCCCTCATAAGGTCAAAGTTAATGATCTGACATTGAGTGAAATGATATTGAAAAAAATATACCCAAGAACTCTTACATCATTAACAGATAAAGAAATCACTGCGCTTAGTCTGTACTATTACAAAAAGCAAGGTGTATCGGTGAAACAATTAAGCAGGGTTTTTGGAGTTCCGGAAACCACTTTAAGAAGGCGCATCTTCAAGCTGCCGCGCCACTGAAAAATTTATAAAATGTAAAATGCTAAAAAACAGCCATTTGGTGTTTTGCGCTTAAAAAGTGGCGCGGCAGCTTGAAGATACCGCACCGCGCCGCACCGCGCCGCACCGCACACCCGCACCTCACACCCGTGCCCCGTGCCCTTCACCCCAGATACGTACCCCGTGCCCTTTACCCCACATACGTCTGGGGGACTTCTTCGCCGGTGAGGACGCAGTAGGCGTTGTGGGCCAGGGCGGACATTTCGTCTTCGCCGGCGTAGGTGAAGCAGGGACCCAGGAAACCGACGTATTCAGTGATTACGTCAATGAAGTGTTTGTTGTGGGAGATGCCGCCGGTGAAGAGGATGCCGTCAATCTGGCCGCATAGGACGGCAGCGGTGGCTCCTATCTGTTTGGCTATTGTGTAGGCCATGGCGTTGTAGACAGCTGTGGCTTTGGGATCTCCGGATTGTACCATATGGTTGAGTTCCATGAAGGAGTTGGTTCCCATGTGTGCTACCATGCCGCCTTTTCCGGTGAGCATTTTGCGAATTTGTTCGTAGGTGTATTTACCTGAAAAACAGAGTTTAACCAATTGCAGGGCTGGGATGGTCCCGGCGCGTTCAGGGGCTATGGGGCCGTCACCGTTCAGGGCATTGTTTACATCAATGATGCGACCTTTGCGGTGAGCTCCTACAGAAATACCTCCGCCAAGATGAACAACAATCAGATTCAACTGGTCGTAAGATTTACCCATGATGCCGGCATGGCGTTTGGCAATGGCTTTCTGGTTAAGCGCATGCAGGATGGACAGACGCTGTATCTCCGGGATGCCAGTAATCCGGGCCACATCCTGCAGTTCGTCCACCACTACCGGATCGGACATGAACGCCTGGCACCCGGGAATTGCCTCGGCAATGCTATGCGCCAGCAAAGCCCCCAGGTTGGATGCGTGTTCTCCGGCACTGCCATCGGTAAGGTGCGTGATCATCAGCTCATTCACTCGATAAGTCCCCGAAGGGATGGGTCGCACCAGCCCGCCCCGGCCAATGACAGCCGCAAAACTTGCCGAGTCGATTTTGTTGTTCTCCAACTCGGCAAAAATCGCCTCTTTGCGGAATTCATATTGTTGGCAAACGCGGGAAAACGGAGCCAGTTCCTGTGTCGTGTGCCGGATGGTTTTGCCGAAAATTTCCTTGCGGCCTTCGTAAACCGCGATTTTTGTTGATGTGGAGCCGGGGTTGATGACCAGAATGTGCTCTTTCATGATGTAAGGTTTTATCTTCAAGCTGCCGCGCCACTTAGCAAAATGCAAAACATCAAATAACTGTATTTTAGCATTTTACCTTTGGAGCAATTCTTCAGTGGCGCGGCAGCTTGAAGATGACGCGCCACTTTCAGCCGGGGTGCTGCTATTTGGCTGTGGCAGCGGCCAGGGCGATGGAGTTCAATTTGGTATCTATGGAGTCGGCACGGCTGGAAAGTACACAGGGAGCCATGGCGCCGGCTACGATGGCGGCTTGTTTGGATTCGGGACTCAGCTGGGTGACGCTTTTGTACATGACGTTGGCGCTTTCAATGTTGGGGAAAAGCATGCAGTCTACGTCTCCGGCAACCGGACTGTCCAGTTTCTTGATGGCTACGGCTTCAGGGCTCAGGCATACGTCCAGGGCCAAAGGTCCGTCGGCTATACAGCCGGATATTTGTTTGCGGTCGGCCATTTTGGAAAGGATGGCGGCTTCCACGCAGGCGGGCATGCCGGGAAGCATTTGTTCGGTAGCTGCTACAAATGCCAGTTTGGGATTAGGGATGCCCAAAGCATGAGCGGTATTGACCAGATATTTGGCAATGGCAACCTTTTGCTTCAGGTCCGGAGCCGGAATTACTGCCATATCACTCATTAAGATGAATTTAGGGTAGTTAGGATGGGACAATACGGCTACGTGGCTCAATACGGCTTTGGGGGGCAGCAGGCCTTTTTCCTTGTTCAGGATGGCGCGCATGTATTTGTCGGTACTGCACTGGCCTTTCATTAAAATGTCACCTTCCCCGTTGCGGACCATTTCCACGGCCCTGGCTACGGCAGCCAGTTCCTGTTCTATATCTACGATGGTAAATGCGGCGGGATCTATGCCTTCTTCATGACAAACGGCCTCAATCTGTGCTTTATTGCCCACCAGCGTTCCGTCCACGATTCCCAGTTCAATGGCTTTGTAAACGGCGTTTATGGTGTGGTCGTCCACGCCCCAGGCGGCGATTAGACGTTTTTTCTTCTGCGTGCGCAGTTGTTCAAAAATCTCCTGAAAAGTCTTCATATCTCTTAATTCATTAAATTCAATGTATCTGTGGCGATCATAAGTTCCTCGTCGGTGCCGATTACGGCCACCTGCGTATGCGTGCCGTTGGTGGAAAGAAGTTCGTCATCGCCGCGTACTTTTTTGTTTTTTGCCGAGTCAAAAGTCACTCCCAAAAAGCCCAATCGTGTGCCTACGATCTCGCGCACCAAGTAATCGTTTTCGCCGATCCCGCCTGTGAAGACTATCAGATCAGCTCCGTTCATGGCCGCAGTATATGCGCCGATGTATTTCAGAACCCGGTAAGCGAAAACGTGTTGTGCCAGGGTCGCCCGCTTGTCTCCTTCCAGAACCGCATTCTCTATGTCACGGCAGTCCGAGCTTTTTCCATACAGGCCGAGCAAACCGCATTTTTTGTTCAGAAAGTTGTTCGTCTGTGCGGCAGTCCAGCCTTCTTTTTCCTGCAGGAAAGTAACGATGGAGGGGTCAATATCGCCGGTGCGTGTACCCATCACCAATCCTTCCAGCGGGGTGAAACCCATGGATGTGTCTATGGATTTGCCTTCTTTCACGGCAGTTATTGAAGAACCGTTGCCCAGGTGGCAGGTGATGACTTTGGCTTTGTTGAAATCCAGTCCGGCAAGTTCGCAGCCTTTCCGGGCCACGTATTTGTGGCTGGTCCCGTGGAAGCCGTAACGGCGGATATCGTATTTATCGTAAAGTTCTGTGGGAATGGCATACATATAGGCATGATCCGGCATGGTCTGGTGGAATGCGGTGTCAAAAACAGCCACTTGTTTGGCATGGGGAAGGAGCTTGTCTATGGCCTCGATTCCCAAAAGGTGAGCGGGGTTGTGCAGCGGGGCCAACTCGGCAAGTTTCATGATATTGTGCTTGACTTCCTCGTCAATCAGGACGCTTTCCTTGTAATATTTTCCCCCCTGGGCCACGCGGTGTCCCACGGCCTGGATTTGTGTGAGGGATTCCAGGACACCCCATTTCTTGTCTGTCAGCAGATTAAGAATTCCTGCAATACCCACCGTATGATGGGGAACGGGCAGTTCCACTTTGTACTTTTCTTTTTCACCTATGAGCCGTTTGTGTGTTACGATGCCCATTTCCTGGCCAATACGTTCTACGACGCCTTTTGCCAGAACGGCGAAATCCTTCTCTGTATTCATATCCAGTACTTTGTACTTAATGGAAGAACTCCCGCAGTTTAAAACAAGAATGATCATGATTGGTTTTAGTAAGGTTTTTTATTAATTTTGAACTTTTAAGAATCTGCAAAAATACGGAAACTATACGTGACTTGCAAGCGTGAGGAGAAGGAAAAATGAAGGATTGTTCCCGCCGGCTGCCTCAGTTCTTTGTGGCACAATGGCGGGTCTTTATTTGTGGGATGTCATATCCCGCAGAATTGTGCTGTACCGGGCGGGTGAAAGCGCCGGCGGGATGGCAGCAGAGGCTGTTGATTGTGTAGCTCCTGTAAACGGGATGCGGGATTTTATAGTGGATCTGATTCCGGGTTTTATCCCGGATTCCATTCCGGATTCCATTCCGGATTTTGTCCCGGGTGTTTTGACGGGTGTTTTCTATGCAACGGTTCTTGTAATCGTTGTGTTCCTGGGAGGGGTTGTTTTGCTGCGACGCAGCGCGCCTCCACGGCGGATTCCTTTTTTCCGAAAGAGCAATGAGAGCAATCATTATGTATCTGTAAGTTACCTGCGTTACCGTTACGGGAAACACCTCTACTGCCTGGGGCTGCTGGCCCTTTTTTGTATGGGTTTCTGGCACGGCTTTCAGAGGCAAATGCCTGCCGGGGTGTTGTCTGGGACAGGTGTCGACAGATCTGTGGTCTCTATGGAGGATTCATTGCGTAAAGGCAGGGGTAAGCGGGATTATAAGTTGCTGTTTGCAGAGGACAGATCTGTGGTTCCCGCGGGGGAGCAGGTGTTTTTGTGTCTCAGGGTCAGGGATTTCCCGGTTCATGTTACAACCGCTACCGGCAGGGAATACATGCGTATGGAATGCCGGTTGGTTTTGTATTCTCCCGACGGCAGGGAGCAAATTCCGGGCAATGAAAACATACAGGTTTACGTGCTGGTTGATTCAGCCGGCCGCAAAGAGGTTCCGGCGACTGGCAGCGGAGTTCAAGTGACTGGCAGCGAGGTTCCGGTGACTGGCAGCGGAGTTTCGGTTACTGGCAGCGAGGTTCCGGTGACTGGCAGCGGAGTTCCAGGCAGCGGCAATTTGCGTGAAGCCTCATATCAATGGCTGCCGGGGGATGTTTTGTTCACCCGCTGCAGAAGCTTTCCGTTCACTTCCGGCAAAGAGGCAATTCCAGACACAACCGCCACCGGTCCCAATGCTATCACCACCGGTTCCAATGCGAATCCGTCCAGTACCCATCCAGACACCACCGATCTCCATGCAGCCACAACCGGCCCCCAAGCAGCCACTACAGGTCTCCGTTTACAGAATGCAGGTCCCAATGCACTCACCGCTGGATTCCATGCACCTACTACCGATCCGCATGCAACCACTACCTGGAAAGATAACGCCTCCGACTCGGCAAAGACAAATACCACAACGTTCGATTACTCAAAATACATGGCCCGGAGGGGATTTTTTCGCCGGGCATACGTTTACAAATTCCAGCGTGTGAAGGCGAAACTGACTATTTTCGAACGGCTTAAGCGACTGAGGGTCCCAATCACAAAGTCCTGGGAAGGGGAGGCCGGCGCCCTGCTTTCGGGGATCTGCCTGGGTGATAAAACCGGGCTGACACCGGAAATGCGCGACCGGTTCAGTGCAGCTGGCGCCGGCCACATTCTGGCAGTCAGTGGCTTGCATGTGGGCATTTTGTACGGCAGCCTGGTTCTGCTGCTTGGAATTCCACTGCGGATAAAAGAAAGCCGCCGTTACAAACGCAAACCAGAGCGAAAACCTAAACCCGAGCGCATAACCGAATGCATACAAAACCGGCTTGACGGGAAAAACAGCAGCTCGGGGTACGATCACACGCCGCAAAAAATATATGCCCGGGAGCTGGCATTGCGCAGAACGTATTCGCTTACCCGGGGCACCTGGATCCACATTCCCGCACTTCTTCTGATCTGGATCTATGCCGGGGTGGTGGGATTTTCTGCAAGCGTTGTGCGCGCTGCCTTGATGTTAACTGTTTACGGCATAGGGAAAATGACCGGACGCAGGGCTTTCGGGTTAAACGTGCTGTCCCTTGCCGCCTTGATTCTTGTTATAGTGGAACCATTGAATTTATATGACATAGGATTTCAAATGTCGTTCAGCGCGGTACTGGGGCTGATACTGTTTTTCCCGTTGCTGCGTAATTTGTTGAGTGTCCGGAAACGTCTTTTGAAATATATCTGGGAACTTTTGTGCTGCTCTATGGCCGTTCAGCTGGGGACATTGTGGCTTACCACGGCCTCGTTCGGGATCATTCCCTTGTACGGGCTGGTATGCAATTTGGTGGTAGTACCGTTCTGCACCGTAATCCTTTATGTATTCCTATGTTACCTGATTGCCATGGGATTTTACAATACCGCGCTCCCTCACCTGAATGAATTGCTCCACATCCTGGCCGGATGGCTGGAAAATACGGTTTCTTTTTTTGCCGGACTTCCTTTAACACCCATTCATTATCAACCCGGACCGGGCGGACAAATCCTGATCCTTTTTTGCACCGCCATTGTTTATATTTTATTGCGCAGAAATGACAGGAATCTCTGAGATTCTTTACCTTTGCACCCATCATGGGAGGTTTTTTCGGAATTGTTTCTAAAGCGCCTTGCGCAAACACACTTTTTTACGGAACTGATTATCATTCACATATGGGTACCAAACGGGCTGGTTTGGCAACCATGAATGAGCAGGGTATCATAAAACGAACCATTCACAGTATTGAAAACAGCTATTTCCGCAACAAATTTGAAGACGAACTGAATGAGTTCTCCGGAAATACGGGGATAGGTGTCATTAGCGATAACGAACCGCAACCCATTGTCCTGCGTTCCCATCTGGGCACTTTTGCCATTGTGACGGTCGGAAAAATCAACAACCTTGAAGAACTAGGCAATGAGCTGATATCCAAAGGAATAAACTTCTCTGAACTAAGTACCGGCCAAGTCAATCCAACCGAGGTGGTGGGGCACTTGATCACCCTGGGACAGACTTTTGCCGAGGGCATTCGCCTGGTGCAGGAGAAGATCCGTGGCAGTTGCAGCATGCTCATCCTCACCCGTGAAGGCATAATTGCCGCACGCGACCTTTACGGCAGAACCCCCATAGTCATTGGAATCCGCCGCAAAAACGGTCACAGTCCCATACCTACTGGCGACAGTCACATTCCGAGCGGAAGCGATCCCATTTCCACCAACACATTTCCTGCTTCTGCAACCGGTCATTCATTCTTCTGACACCGGTAATTCAGATACTGACGCTCATACGGATTCTGAGGGAGAGATCACCGCCATCGCTTTTGCCAGCGAAAGCTGCAGCTTTCCTAACCTGGACTTCCAGTTGGCCGGATTTTTGGGACCCGGTGAAGCGGTGCAGGCATCTTCAAGCTGCCGCGCCACTTGCACAGATGTAAAATATCAAAGCGCAGAATATCAGGAACATAGCTCTTTCGGCGATTTTGAGTGGCGCGGCAGCTTGAAGATGCTTCTGCCGCCCCGCGAAAAGCTGCAGATCTGTTCATTCCTGTGGGTGTATTACGGATTCCCGACTTCTGCGTATGAAGGGATCAATGTGGAGGAGGTGCGGTATCGCAACGGGGTAATGATGGGTCGGGAAGATGATGTGGAAGTGGATACGGTGTGCAGTATTCCGGACAGCGGGACAGGGATGGCCATGGGGTATGCTGTGGGGAAGGGGGTACCGTACAGGCAGGCGGTTGCCAAGTATACGCCTACCTGGCCCCGGAGTTTTATGCCTACCGATATGGAGCGCAGGGCATTGGTGGCGCGTATGAAGCTTTTGCCCAATACAGATGTTTTGAAAGGGGCACGGCTGGTATGTTGTGACGATTCCATCGTACGGGGCACACAGATGAAAAAGAATGCGGATGTGTTTTTCCATAACGGAGCCAAAGAGATTCACGTGCGCATCTCTTGTCCGCCGCTGGTTTATAAATGTCCGTTTTTGAATTTTACGACTACACGTACAGAGATGGAGCTGATAACACGTCGCTACATCCATGCCCGTATGCAGGAATTGCAGCAAAACGCTCAACAGGAACCCGATCTTTGTCAATTCATTGATCACACAACCCCGGAATACCGGCAAATGGTGGAAAGCATTCGTAAAGAAATGAGTTTTACTTCATTGAAATTCAACAATATAGAGGGGTTGATCTCTTCCATTGGATTACCTAAGGAACAGCTATGTACCTATTGTTTTGATGGTTCGGGTTGCAGGGATTAAAAAAAATGTTATATTTGAGGTACATTTAACCTAACAAATCATTCCAATCTACATGAACGTTTTTGTATCCAGCCTTAGCTTCAAGGCAAAAAAAGAAGACTTGATCGAACTCTTCGCTCCTTTCGGAGAAGTACTATCGGCCCGAATTATCTTAAACAAGGAAACCCGTCGTTCACGCGGCTACGGTTTTGTTGAGATGGCTAATGATCAAGAGGCTCTTGCTGCAATCGACGCATTGAACGGTTCTGAACATATGGGCAGAACCATTAATGTGGCTGTTGCTAATGAACGTCCGGCCCAGCCGGCACCCGCTCCCGCTCCGGAAGAATAACCGGAAATGCAGTTGAATGGAAGTGGCGCATTAACTCAATAAGTGGTAAAAAAAAGGGTGACTAAAATGCTTAGTCACCCTCTTTTTTTAATCGCTTTTACTCCTCAGCCGGCGTAAAGAAAAGTCCTATCACTCCTAAAATGGCTGTCAAAATTGATATGATCAGGGACAACCATGTGTATACACTGTCAAAATCCATCTGAATTAAATTTTTAGGGTTAATATCTTATACAAAGATGTAAAAAACGATTGATTTGTTGCATATTATTGAAAAGATAGTCAAAAAAAAGCTGTCGTTTTAAAGACAGCTTTAAATCATATATACTAATTATACAGCTCAGGCAGCAGAGAAGAATAGTTCAATGGTTCCCAGCAAAGCCGTTAGAACTGATATAATCAGTGAAAGCCAGGTGTAAACACTTTCAAAATCCATTTATGCAATGCTTTTTTTTGGTTTACATTGAAGTCAAAATTCCTTCCAGCCAGACAAAAAATTGCTGTAACCAAAGACCTATTTGGTTAAAAAAATTAGTAATTAATTCAATAAGTGCTTCCATAATAATTTTGTTTAAGGATAGTAATGTAATTTATTTAGAGTTTATTCAAAAAACTTTACACGTGTCGTACAATAATAACAAATTTAAAAATTATTCCTGAATATCCAATTCATCCAACAAAAATTTTGCATTCCCTATCTTGTCTATAATAAATAGTACGTACCTGATATCAACCGAAATATTGCGGCAAACCGACGGGTCAAATTCAATGTCGCTCATGGTGCCTTCCCATACGCGGTCAAAGTTCAGGCCCAGCAGGTGTCCGTCCGCATTCAAAACCGGGGATCCCGAATTTCCCCCGCTGGTATGGTTAGTGGCTATAAAACAGACCGGTACGGTGCCATTGGATTCCCAGCGCCCAAAATCACGGGCCGCGTAAACATCTCTCAGGGATTGCGGAATGTCGTAATCAAAGATATCGGGATCGTCTTTCTGCATGATTCCTTCTATGGTGCTCACCGGCAGGTACAAGACGGCATCGGCCGGGTTGTAGCCCTGAACGGTCCCGTACGTAACACGCAGGGTGGAATTAGCATCGGGGTAAAAAATCCGTTCGCTGTCAAATTCCATGATCGCCTGCATCCACGTGCGGTAGAGCAGGTTCAGTTCTCTGTTGATGTCACGGATGCGTGGCTGTATCTTGTCCCGGTTCGCCTGCACAAACGGGTTGACCAGCCGGAAAGCAGCGTCCTCCCGGATGAGTTCCAAGGCACTTGCCGAGTCTTTGGCCAGCAGTTCCATGGTCTTTTGGCGGTCGGCCAAAACCGAGTTGCTGAACAGATGTGCAGCCAGCTGTGCAAAGAGCGGTGTGTCGGCGGGAACGGTAGGTGTTCCGCCATGAGGCATATCGGAGCTCAGCGGGTAGACAGCATCTGCAGGCAAGGGTTCTCCTGTGGCAGGGTCGGCCGGGAGGAGTTCGCCGAAGGGTTCCATGACTCGGTAGAATTCGGTGAACAGCAGCTCAAAGATCTCTTTGTCAATGGGCAGGTAATAGTCTTTGAAAAACCGTTCGGCGACCTCGGCAGCACGTCCCGTCCCATTCCGTTCAACGGTGCTTTCCAGCGTGTTGGCGAACCGCAAAAGTTCCACGGCCATGACCGCCTCGGTATACATTTCGGAGGCGAACATAAAAGGTTCCAGTTCTGCGTAAAGTTCCTTCATGCGGGGAATCAGGGTGATGTACTCCTGCCTGCCGGATACCTCGGCCCATTGCTGAAAACGCTGCTCGAATTCCTGCTTTTTGGCGATGGTGTTCGCATTCAGGATGCCCCGGCTTTCACCCTGCCATTTTTTCCATGCGTTGGAAACCCCGGCGTTTTTGCTGGAGTATTGTATGCGCACGGCCGGATCTTTGGCCTGTTCGCGGTTCATCACGTCCAGGCGGAGGGAGCGCAATTGGATCTTTTGGGGGTTGGAGCGGTTGGCAATATAGTCCACCGCGGGTGACAGCACGTATTGCTGGGTGCGTCCGGGATATCCGTACACCATGGTGAAATCGCCCGGTTTCACGCCTTTTGCCGAGATGGTGAAGTGGTAGCGCGGACGGTATGGCACGTTGTCCGCACTGTATTGGGCCGGCTGGTTGTCGGCATTGGCGTAGATGCGGAAAATGGAAAAATCACCCGTATGGCGCGGCCACATCCAATTGTCGGTATCGCCCCCGAATTTGCCGATGGAAGAGGGCGGGGCGCCTACCAGCCGTACGTCGCGGAACGTTTCGTTCAGGTAGAGGAAATACTGGTTCCCGTAATAGGCGGGTGTGATCCTTGCCGAGTAAAATTCCGGATCCAATCCTTTCAGGGCTTCTTCACTGATGCTCTTGATGTTGGCATCTATGATGCCCTGACGTTCCACTTCGTTCATTTGCGGGGTTACGCCTTCCAGGACCTGTTGTGTCACATCTTCCATTCGACGCAGAAACGTGACTGTCAGCCCTTTGTTGGGCAGTTCCTCCTTACGTGTACGGGCCCAGAAACCGTCTTTCAGGTAATCGTGCTCCACCGTGCTGTGTGCTTGGATCTGGCCGTAACCGCAATGATGGTTTGTGATCAGCAGTCCTTCTGCCGAGATGACTTCCCCGGTGCAACCGCCTCCGAAGTGCACAATCGCATCCTTCAGGCAGGCCCGGTTCACACTGTAAATATCTTCCGCTGTCAGCCGGAATCCCAGCTCCTGCATTTGCGGGATCTTTTGTTGAATAAGCATTGGCAGCCACATCCCTTCGTCCGCACGGGCTGGAGAAAGGGACAGCAGCAGGAAAAGCAGGAGCGCGGCTTTGCGCAGAGGCGCGAAAAATCTCAGAGATTCTGCGCAAAAGGTTTTGTGTAGATTTTTGAACATGCTGAATATGTGGTTTTTATGATTTTTGGTGGGTTAGTGTTGCGCAGAATCTCTGAGATTTTTCCCGGTGCGCACCAGTCCTGGGGGCAGGAACAGTGCCCGGTAAAGCAGGTGGCTTTTGAGGTTATGGTAATGGATTTCCCGGCCGAATGGTCTGAGTGTTGTGCGTATCCATTGCTGCATTTTGTAGAATTCTGCATGAGATTGTTCATAAAGAAGGTTGCGGAACCAGGCAGCCGTGAAGATGATATAGGCTTGTTGGAGGGTGCGCAAAGGGCGTTCCTGGGCCAGCATTTCAATTTGTGTTGTGAGGATGGTTTTGATGCTTTCCATGCGTTGCGGGGTAACCCGTTCCAGGGTCAGGCCTTTTTTGTTCAGGTGGTACAGGTAAGTTACCTGGCGGTTTATGGCGATGTTGTGGATGGGACCGGCCATTTGGAAACTCCACAGATTGTCTTCATGTATGAGGCCTTCTTTGAAATACAGGCCGTTGGCTTGCAGGAATTCCCTTTTTACCAGTTTGTTGCAGGCCATGATGGGAATATCTCTGCGCAATATGGCTGTGGAGGATGATACGTTGCCTTCTATGTAATCGGGCAATTTTTCCTTGATTTCCAATGCTTTGTTATTGTGAGGCAATACATCCACACGTCCGCATACCAGGTGCGGATGGCTGTACAGGTGGGCGGTACGTACCAGGTTTTCAATGGCCCTGGGCGGGAGTTCATCGTCGCTGTCCAGGAAAAATACGTAGTCGCCGGTGGCAGCTTCCAGACCGGTGTTCCGTGCAGCAGAGAGTCCCCGGTTTTCTGTGTGATGCAGAATTTTCAGGGACCGGGGAGGAGCGGCATCTGGTTCCTGCGGAGGTTTGGCTTCAGGACCTTGGTCAGCTGCCTGCTTAGGAGCGGTTTCAGGTCCCTGCGAAGGCTCGGCTTCAGGTCCCTCTGCTTCACCGGGATGATCTGCAGCTTCTGCGATGGGCCGGGCATTTTCCCCAGAGGGGGTCTTCAGCAGGCGGGTGGCCAGGACCATGCTGTTGTCCGTGCCGTAATCGTCTACCAGGATGATCTCGATATTGTCGTAGCTCTGTCGCAATACCGAGTACAGGCATCGTTCTATGTACGGTGCCGTGTTATAAACGGGTATGATAACAGATACTTTCATAACAAACGGTTCTTTATGGCTTCTTTAATATGTTTTTTTTCTGTACGTTTCAGCCCGGTGAACCAAATGAGCAAGCCTGTTGCCAGGAGTGATGTTAACGTGGTTAGGATCAGATCCGGCCATCCTTCCAGCCACCGGTGAACCAAAAGGGGCAGGGGAACGGACAGGGCCGAGATCAATCCCACGGGCATCAGTACTTCCCGGGCATAGCGGAGCAAAGGGATCCCGGATTGCCGGTTAACGTACAGTAATCTGTAAAGATAACAAAAAGCGTTGACAACCACCCAGACCACCAGTACGGTCCAGGGCTCCATGCCGTATTTGAGCAGCAGCCAGGTGGCCGGCAGGGTAGTGATGCGTATCAGGGAAACGGTGATCTGGTACCTCCGTATCCGGCCCGCCGCCCAGGTCGTGATCCACAGGGGACCGCTTAAAGATTCAACCAGGTAGTACAAAAGGGTTATGCTGCAAAAAACGACGGTGTATTGGGGAACTTCCTTAAGCCAGACATTCAGGATGAATTCCATGTTCAGCAGGATGGGCAGAGTCAGGGCAAAGATCATGTAGTAGGAGAACTTGGAGGTCTGGTTGACCAAATCCTGCAGATACTTTTGGTTCCCGGCTGCCGAGGCTTTGGTGATCTGTGGGTTGAAGGAAGACTGAAAATAGATCACGAAATTGTATACCGCCGTACTTACTTGTGTGGCGATGCTCATGGCGGCATTGGTAACCAGAGGGGTAAAGAGGTTCAGCAGGAATACACGCCCCTGTGTGACAGCCAATTGCGCACCGGAATCACACAATGTCCAGCCGGAAAACCCCGCCATTTCCTTTAACAGCGGCTTGTCCCAGGTGAGGCGGAACCGGCAGACCGTGAATTTTCGAAGGGCATACCCGCGGGTGATGAAGAAGATCACCACAGATACAGCCAGCAGCAACCCGGCGTAAGAAGCCAGTTTGTCCACAGGCGATACCATGAGCAGGAACACCACGCCCAATTTGAGTACCACATCGGCAATGCTGATCCAGGCATAGAAGGACATTTTTTCGTGTGCGATGATGCTGGCGTTGTAGGGGGTTTGGATGATGTTGACACAGGTGACCAGGATCGTGAATTGAAACACCCAGTTGACCGCGTTCATGCGTTCGGGAGGAATAATTAGCTGCGTATTGAGAAACCACAGACCGACCGACTCGGCAATGACAACAATGATCAGCGCCACTACAAGGTAAAGGGTCATGCTCACATCAAAGACGCGTTTTAGCCTCGGCAAGTCCCTGCGTCCCAGTTCCACGCTCATAAAGCGCTGAGTGGATGCGTTCAGGGCCGTTTGCAGGAAGGTGAACAGGGTGACGATCCCGCCCACGATCCCGTACAGTGCGAAGTCGTCCACGCCCAGCACGTCCAGCACAATGCGCGAGGTGTACAGGGTGACGGCCAGCCGCACCAGCATGCGAACATAAAGCGCAACCGTGTTTTTGGCTATCAGTCGTTTGTGTTCAAGTTCCGTCATAGGGTTTCCGGGGCTTTTTTGGCAGTTGCAGGCGGATTTGAGGCAGTTCCGGGCGATCTTGTGGCCGGAGGATTTATGCCCCCAGTCCAATTCCTATGTATTCAAAGCCTTTCTCTTTGATTTCCTGTGGGTTGTAAATATTGCGTCCGTCAACGACCAGCGGCGTATGCATGATCTTGCGCAGCACGTCCCAGGCGGGCATGCGGAATTCCTTCCACTCGGTCACCAGCACCAGCGCGTGCGCATCGTTGGCGGCTTCGTACATGTCGTTGGCAAAATGAATTGATTTGCTGAGTAGGCCGCGCGCCTGGTCCATGGCCACTGGATCGTAAGCCTGTACGCGGCAGCCGGCTTCCAGCAGACTTTCAATGAGCACACGGGAAGGTGCTTCCCGCATATCGTCGGTTTGCGGCTTGAAGGAAAGCCCCCAAACTGCAACGGTTTTGCCTTTGAGAGCGCCGCCGAAATGTTTGTGCAACTTGTCAAACAGCACCTTTTTTTGTGCTTCGTTCACCCGGTCCACCGATTCAATGAGTTCCATGGGATACCCGTGCTCGCGCCCCATCCCTATGAGTGCCTTCACGTCTTTGGGGAAGCAGCTGCCTCCGTAGCCCGGCCCGGCGTACAGGAACTTTTGCCCGATTCGGGTGTCCGAGCCGATCCCAACGCGCACGCTGTTCACATCGGCACCCATTTTTTCGCACAGGTTGGCCATCTGGTTCATGAAAGAGATGCGGGTGGCCAGCATGGCGTTGGCCGCGTACTTGGTCATCTCGGCAGAAGGAACATCCATGAACAGGACCCTGAAATTCTTCAGCAGGAAAGGCCGGTAAAGGTTTTCCATGATCTTGCGTGCCTTTTCGGTTTCCACACCTACAACCACACGGTCCGGGCTCATGAAATCGCGGATGGCGTCGCCCTCCTTCAGGAATTCGGGATTGGAAGC
>Ga0209408_1000945_pt1 | contig 19777 bp, 22 predicted proteins | sample AD_UKC107_MetaG_FD_184422 | JGI IMG/M metagenome (GOLD analysis project Ga0209408, IMG submission 184422) | Active sludge microbial communities of municipal wastewater-treating anaerobic digesters from Hong Kong - AD_UKC107_MetaG (SPAdes)... | ecosystem: Engineered > Bioreactor > Anaerobic >... | reverse complement strand
ATTTTTGATTTTCGACCTGCGGAATATGGGGTAACGTTCGAATTCTCGACAATCGGCATAGATCGTTTACCGATTGTACGTACTAAGATATATAATTAAGTACAAAATAATTCAAATTCGTTGAATTTTACTGCCGACAGTCGGTCGTATGAAATATTTTATGTTTTAATAGATTCAATCCATTCAATACCATCTTTATCATTCAATTTACGAAATAATCTCAACGCTCTTTCTAAATATTTAATATATTCGGCATTGCCTTTTAGTTTATAAATGATTCCAATATGAGCGAGCTGAATGGCGATTCCACATTCATGTCCACACTTACGATCTAATCTTAGCGAATTTTTGTAACAAATTAAAGCATCATCCAGACTGCCGTATTTAAGATATATATTTCCTAATGTTTCCCAACAATCAGCTTCACCTCTAATATAGCCAATTTCGTGTAAAATTTTATGAGCCTCATCGACAAATTTGATTGCGCTTTCTTTATCTCCCTTTTCAAGGCATATCATGCCAATTTGTCTTAAGACATTTCCTTCCCCTTGTCTAAAACTAATTTTTTTGAATATGTCAAGGGCTTTTAAAGAATTATCATATGCCTGTTTTAAATCGCCTTTATTATAATAAATTAATCCAATATTATTGTAGTCTAAACCTATTCTTAATTTATTTCCAATTTTTTGATTTATTTCTAAAGCCTTTTTATGGCATTCTATAGATTTATTATATTCTTGTTTATTTCCTAATATTATTCCAATATGCCCAAGAATTAATGCCTCCCCTGGTTTAAATTTTAATTCCTGGAACAATTGAAGTGATTCATTAAAAATAGTTAATGATTCATCCATTTCTCCTTTTAATTGATAAATAACTCCAATATTGGCCAAGTCATGACCTATTTGTAGTTTATCATTCCTTTTTTGATTTAATAGAAGTGCTTTTTGATGGTACTTCAAAGCTTCTTCTAGTTTACCTTGATATTCAAATAATACCCCAAGATTTCCAAGATTACTCGCTTCTCCACTCAAATTTCCTAATGAATGATGAAAATTAAGGGCTTTATTAAAATATTCGGTGGCTTTTGCATAATCGCTTTTATAGAGATATAATCTTCCAATATTTCCAAGTACTTCGCCCAATCCATACTGATATCTCATCTCCTCCATACCTTTTTGAGTTTCTTTTAACTTAGAAAGCGCTTTATCGATCTCCCCCAAATCATGTAAATTAACGCCTATATTGTTAAGAATTAAGTAATATTCAAGCATATATCCTGTTTTATCAACTTTTTCCAAAGCCTCTTTATTTCTGAAAAGTGCTTTTTTATAATCACCATTCAGATAATGTATATTTCCAATTAAAGAAAGCAGGGCGATTTCTTGATGCCGATTCGGTTCTTGATGCAATAGTAACTCAAATCGCTTAAGTGCTTCATCATATCTATATTCATCTCTTAATCGCATACCTGCTTCAAAAACAACTCGCTTTTGGGCATCCTCTAAATTTGGATATCCATTCACAATGTCCCAAACAGTTGATGATCCTTTTTCTATACTTAATTTATTTAATTTCAAAAAACCTTGATTAACAAAATTTTCATGTTTTGATTTAATTTTTTTAGATGAGTTACTGTAAATTTTTCAGGATTTTTATCAATAATCTCATGATCAGTAGGGCAAAGTAAAATCAGGTTTTCATATTTTGACCGATCTTCATTCTTCATGTTAGGATTATAACGAGCTGCACCTCCTTTTTCACCCTCGATATGGGCCATAACTCCAATTGGAAAAGATTTACCCTCTTCTTTCTCGCGGATTAAATCACATTTACATATCGCACATTTCCCACCACTCCTCCCCCATAAGATTTTCATCTCTTTTTGTTGGATTGGGGCTTTGGGCATAATTTTCTCCTATAGTTATCTCTCTCCTGAAATGGCTATCCCCAAACATCAAACTTTTTATATCTCTCGCTGGTATCTTTGAAGACAAATTTTAATAATAAACCGATAAACAAAGCAACAAAGGCAACAATCATCCCATTTAAAGCTAGTGGGGCAATCTCATTCAAGATCGGTGAAAGAAAAGCTATCATGAGAAAATCACCTAAAAGAAAGCCAAATGAAAAAGATATAGGTCCAAAATAACCGACTAGTATGTTAATAATTACTCCTAAAATTGTAAAAATTAGTATTGCACTAGTATATGTAGTAATGATTTGACTAGCCGAAACGGGTACAGAGATATTTTTAAGAGCCTCCATTATAACATCTCCAACAAAAATGATTAATTGAATAGATAATGCTCCAATTCCGGCTACAATACCAGAAATAAATAAACCAATATGCCTTTCAAATACATTCATAAATTAATATTTAATTTTAACTAATAATACATCTATTGTCGCTGCTTACCCACCCAGAGACGCTCTGTGACTCGCTCCCTCCGGTCGCTCAGGCCGCTGCGGCCAATTCAGCTCCGCTGATGCGTCATCAGTTCCCCTAACCCCCGCCCTCGCGTCACGCCGGGGAATAGGCAAGTATCCCCCTCTCTCCGCGTCCTCCGGACCGGGCTCCTCCTCTCCCGGGGGAGAGGCAGTAAGCAGGATAAAGGCCCTTCGGGCATTTGCTTGGACAGAGGATGATTTGGAAATTTCAGAGCCTCGTGCAACAGCGACGAGCGGTCCGTGGAACGGTCCACGAGGAGCGGGCAGGTGCAGCCGGTGATGAGGAGCCTGCGACGAAATCACTGGCGTCTTCTTGCCAACAATCCAGGAAGAGAAACCAAGGAGACGGTGCGAGCGGAACGGAGAGAGCCGAGCACGGTCGACCGACAGCAATCCAAGAAACCGAGGAGCAACGAGGACGCACCCGGTTACCGAGCAGTGCGAGGTCGTGGTGCTGACGAGCGTCTACCCTTCACTAATGAACCAAATGGGCGGGATAGGAGGCCACGGTTACGGGGCACTGCAGGTGACCCGTCGCAGGCCGACCGGCGGGAGGCGGAGGTGGGAATACCAGAACAGAAATATGAACCGACCGCCCATGCTATATTCAGCCGGGGCCGCGGCCGGTCTGAATACATATGGTGATGCATGGTGGTTCGGACCGGAGATCTCCCCGGCTCTTTCAGGTCTGGTTCTCCTCAACGAACTGGTGCAGGTGTTCGTCTGTCACCCGGTATTCGTTTCCTATCTTGACTGCCCGCAGCCTTTTCTGGTTGATCATCGCCCGGACGGTCCGGACGTTCAGTTTCAGCATTTCCGCAACTTCTTCGGTAGTATAAAATTTAGGGGTAGTCATGTCCCCTCCAGGAGGTCCCCGGTCATCTTCCGCAGCCGGACCGCTTCACGGATCCTTTTCTCATACTCATCGGACTGCCCGAAATCCCCATAAACCTTGATTGCTCCACCCTTCCCGGGCGTTCCGATCTCTATGCTGTCCTGGAATGCCGGACCCTCGATTATCTTTTTCACAATCACTTCTTCCATTGTTTTCAGTCCTCCCATGGGAGCATGATGGTTATCACCGGCTCCCCCTCATCGCCTGGCCCGCATACGGCTTTGAGCAACACATCCTCTGTGAGAGTTCTTTCCCTGGCCTGGCTATCAATATTTTCAATCTCCTGCAAGGTCTCGAAAAGGACCCGGAACCTGACCGTGCTTGTGTGCCGGCTTCTCCGTGCCGCACAGGAAAACATCCACAGGAGATCCCAAAGTCTCCCCTCAACACTCTGGCCGGGGAGTTCGTCCAGGTATGCCGGCGCCAGGAAATCATTCCAGACCGCGCAGGTCACTGCGACAGGTACCTTGATGCCCGCCTCGCCGACTATCTGGTCCGGCAGCTCAACCAGGACCCCGTCGCTGATGGCATCGGCCCGGGTATATGCAAAGATAATATCCTCATTTGAAAAGAGGGAGGTGGTGGTCATGGTCACAGTCCTCCTTCTATGCCGATTGAGAAGGTCCGCTCCTCGCTTATCCGCATCTCGCGGGAGAGCCTCCATATCTCGTTGATAATGGCCCCCTGGAGAATAAACTCAAGAGTCAGATCATTCTCAAAGCGACGATTGTATTCCTTCCGCATCTCGTCCAGCCATTGAAGGTTGGAGGTGGAAAACGACACCACAAGGGGCTGGCGTCCCTGGCTCTGTATCATGACCTGGGAAATCATGCCGAGGCCTCCGGGGTGGCGCATTGTGCTGCAGCCTGTGCCGGTGATGCTGTTTCTGGCCGTTCGGTCATGATGGCCAGGTGTGCATATCTCCGCTCGCCGGTGATGATGCCCTTCACCTGTAAGAGAGGGGTCACATACGATAACCCGTTGATGCGGAACATCACGGCCTTCCCGGACCTGGAGATCCAGGCCTGGCCGATGGGGTCCGGCTGCCCGCAGGTGTTGATCACATCGGCGATGTCGTAGATGCTGACCGGCCAGTGTTCAAGCAGCCGGGAAACATCGGAGCGTGCGATCACGCACTGCCTGGTCTTGATGTCGATACGGAGCACACCCTCAGAGTTCTTCACGCTCCCGATGTGCTCAAAGATTGTTGTGGTTTTGTGATGCATGGTGGTTCTCACCAATACATACTTGGACTGGAGATGTAATATAGTGACGCCCTGCGGTGTGAAAGTAATATATTATTACTCAAAATGTATGTTAAGTGTATATTTTACGCAATAGAAATTTGGGCCCTCCGGCCTTCGCCCACTGCTCGCTTCCGCTCGCTGCGAGGGCTCGGCCTGCGGCGTGGTTGATCAGGTCCTGGTGACGCTTCGCTCCGGCGACGCACTCGGCCTCTCCGGCCTCGTCGGCGGCCTCCGCTCCGCTGGCTCCTGCTGTTCTCTCTCATGCTGACGACCGACAGCTTCACTCTGCCAGCCGGCCGCTCTCTTCGTTCGCTCTCGCCGTCTGCCAGGTGGACCGGTCGGTCTGCATTTCTCCGGTGCACTCCCTGGGCCGGCAGGCTATCATCACAATCACTGCCTCTCCCTCGGGGAGAGGAGGAGCCCGGCCCGGAGGGTGCGGAGAGAGGGGGATACTTGCCTATCCCCCGGCGTGACGCGAGGGCGGGGAGTGAACCTCAATACTTCAGTCAGAAAATAAACCTTATACAGATGGATATAATGAAAAAGGATTTTACTAATGAATAAGCCGCATTTTCGCGTTCCATACGGAAAGCCTTAAAATATTCAATTACATTAGATTGTTTGATAGTTGGTTGATGGATTATGCCAGAAAATATTGAACAAAAAGTATTAGCCAAGTTATTCACACTACTCGGTTTTCAAAAAATCAATATGAGCAATTTTGCTAACCGATTAAAATATCAAAAATTGATATATCTTCTCCAAAATTATGGACTATCATTAGGATATGGATATAGTTGGTATGTTCGAGGACCATATTCACCAATTTTAACTAGAGATTTATTTTCAATTTCAAATGATGATGCAATATTCGAATCGAGTAAAAATTTAACGTTTAAAAATAGCAGTACAATAAACTCTAAAATTGAGAATTTTAAAAGTATATTGGGAGAAGATTCTCAAAATCCACTGTTTTTAGAGGTTTTGGCATCAATGTTATTCATTAAAAAATCTATGTACAATAAAAATGTTGAATGTAATGAGCTCAGAGATATATTATTAAACTTAAAACCACGGTTAAAAGATGAAGACGACATTGCTACAATCTTAGATAAAGCATGTTCAAAAATCGAAAAATTTAATTGATTTTTATGGTCGGATCTGTTCAAAAGTTGGAATTTACAAAGACTATTTTTGACAATGTTCATGGTTTTATCCCATTAACCGAAATTGAATATTCAATAATCGATACACAGGAATTCCAAAGACTTCGTAACATCCGGCAATTGGGATTGTTAGATTACGTATTTCCAGGGGCTCTTCATAACCGATTTAACCATTCATTAGGCGTTTTATTCATTGCGGATAAAATGGTAAAATCCTTACAAATAAAAGAAAAATTACAGGAACCAAATATCCGACAATTAATAAGATTAGCGGCACTTCTCCATGATATAGGTCATTATCCATTGTCGCATATAACTGAAGATGTTATTATTAATGATTATAAACGGAGAACAAAAAATATTCATGCTGGATTATCATTGGAACCATCAGCTGACATAGATACAGATAGTCCGCAAAAAGAAGAAGAAAGTGACTTAAAATCAATATTGGATTTAAGCGAATCTCATCGATATAATTCTGAAATTCATAGCGCAAATGTCGATTCAGATTTTCCGCATCACGAGAGAATTGCTAGCATTGTCATTAAACAATCAAAAATTAAGCAGATTTTGTTAGATGCTGGGGTTTCCGAAGATGATATAATAACTATTTCACAAATAATAGCAGGTAGTACCTTTGGATTAGGGAAGTCAATAATACATTCTGAGTTAGATGCAGATCGTTTTGATTATGTTTTACGAGATTCGAAGGAAACTGGAGTAACATATGGTCTTTTTGATTTAAATCAAATAATAAGGCATCTTGATTTTTATGATGAGCCAGATGTCGACGAGGAATCAACAGGTCTTTATATCGCTCGAAAAGGGCAAAAAGCTGTTGAAGACTACTTAATCTCCCGTTATTTTTTATATAGCACTGTGATTTATCAAAAAGCATCAATTGGATTTCACAAAATGCTTAGCTTGGTTTATGAAGGCCTCTTAGAACGAAATTTAGCTCCTTCATATTTTTCTTTAATCCAGAAATTTGATTCTGGAGATTTAGATTGGTACTATAATTTTAATGACATGCTCATCGTTGATCTGCTAAAAAAAGCAATAAAATCTGATATTCAGGATGACGGATATCGAATCAACTCAAACTTTTTAAAAGAGTGCTGCCAAAAAATCATTGAACGAAAACCTCTCAAATTAGTAAAAGAAGAACAAATAATTGCAGAAAAAGGTCAATCAACTAATACTTTTGAGAGGCGATATCATGAAAAGGCAGTCGTCGATAGTATTGTAGCTGATGCCGGAATTGAAGATTATTGGTATATAAAATCAATAATTAAAAGAAATATTACTTCTTTAAGCCCATTTATTTCTGTAAATGATCCGGATAGTTATGATAGATTAAAAGAAGAGAGTATTAGAATTGGGGAAAAGGGAAAAAAACCAATTTTTCTTGTTGATGATCCAACCTCTATTATCCGACCTTTGGCCAACCAACAGCTGGTAATCGCTAGTGTTTATTCGAAAGATAAGGATTATCGGCAAAAAATTTTAACAGCAATGGAAAATTATGAACGGTCTTTAGAATCTTGAAAAATTGTATTCTCATTGAGATTTTCCCTCCCTATCCTCCTTTCCCACCTCCCTTCACAAGACCGTACTCAATCTCGTAATACCCACTCGGCACAGAGATGATATACCGCATCTTCCTCTTCTCCTCCGCTTCGGCAATCTGCTTCAGCAAAGAGGCCTGCTCTTCCGGTGAGTGTCCTGCAGTCACCCACCGTTTGGTCTCATCACTCATCTTCCAGGACCTGGCCGGGACCATCTCCGGGGGCCTGGTCACCGTGTCGTCCTCGGGGTCGAAATAGGCAACAACATCGTCCTTCTCCGACTCCGCCGCCCACTGCAGGGCCTCGGCAACCTCCTTCTCGACAAGGGCCTCCTCCCTGGCCACGACCGCCTGGCTCTTCTGCCGTGCTGCCAGTACGCAGCGATGGCCGCAACTAACGCCACCAGCAACTCAAAAATCTGAATCAATTCCTGTTCCATGAAATCACCTCCAGGTAAGGGGCGGGACCAACCGAAAAGAGACGGTGAAGGAACCTCACCGCCTCCGCAGGTTCTGCTCCATCTGGTCGTGCATTTCGGCGATAATCCTGAGGATTGCAAACAGCATCATCAGGCCGCCGATACTCACGCCGAGGAGGAACACGAATCCTTCCTCCATGGTCCCTCCCTCCCTGGAAAGGGAAAATTACTCGCCGGACATTCAGGCCAGTGCGGGAACGGTGTCTGCCCAGGCCTCGATGGTCGCAAGGATTGCGTCCGCTTCGTAGGAGGTGACACGGACCTCTTCGCGGGCAAACGCCACGTAGTAGATCTCCCCGGTCGGGTCGTGGCACTTGATGGTGGCCGAATACCTCTCGGCATCCGGGTCGCTCACCGGGTCCCCGCCCATGGCGGTGGAAAGATCGGTGTCCGCAAGGATTGCGGCCTTTGAGCCATTGAATCCGGTCACGGTTCCGGCCCTGGCGGTCACGTACCCGACAGTGTTCGCTTCAAGATCCTCGAAATTGATCCGGGCGGTATAGCCTTCCCGGGTCTTGTCCATGGCCGGCATGGGGCCGCTGGACGTTTCGTATGCAGTGCACCCGAAGGGATTGGTGTCCAGGACACCCTGGACGATCCCTGCAAAGGTGGCGACATCCGCGATCGGAGCTGCAAGCTCACGGGTTGCCGACTTGACGATACTCTTCTGGACAAAATCTGCCATTGCTGATACTCCTCGCCCTCGATTGAGGGCTTTGGGATGGGTGGAAAGAGATTGCTTAAAAATATTGAGGCGGATCTTTCTTTGGTCGTTTTATATCCCTCGGAATTCAAATATTCTCCAATGATAAGATTTTGAAATGTCCGATACTCGGGCTACCTTTATTTAGTCTATTTTTGAATCTATTGTATTCGGAGTGCCAACGAGGCACCCTGCTATTCTCTGGTGAGATGGAATGACATACGAAAGCGAGAGGAAGACCAGGAAGCTACGGATTGATCCAAAATTAGAGGCAGCCGGCTGGACTGTCGTTTCGTATGACGAGGGAAAACCTCTTTCTTCCTACCAGAACTGTGCAATAGAGGAGTATCCTACCGATAACGGGCCCGCGGATTATGCTCTCTGTGTGGATGGGGCCATCCTCGGTGTGGTCGAGGCAAAGAAACTCTCTCTTGGTCCCCAGAATGTGTTGACCCAGGCCGAGCGATATTCCGAGGGAGCCGCGAAGAACTCTTTGCGGTTCCGCGAGTTTTATGTGCCATTTCTCTATTCGACCAACGGAGAGGTGATATGGTACCACGATATTCGTGATTCCTATAACAGATCGCGGCAGATTTCGAAGTTCCACACTCCCGCCGCACTGCGGCATTTTTTGACCCAGGATTTCGATGCTGCCATTCATCGGTTTTCTGCTGTCCAAGATAATCCCCGGATGCGTCCGTATCAGAGCGAGGCATGCACGGCCGTGGGAACCGCGATGGCCGATAAGAAACGCACCATGCTCATTGCAATGGCCACGGGGACCGGGAAGACCTTCACTGTCGTAAACCTCATCTACCGCCTGATGAAATCGGGGGCTGCAAAACGTATTCTTTTCCTTGTTGACCGGCGTGCCCTGGCTGCCCAGGCTGTCCGGGCGTTTGCATCGTTTGAGACCGAGCACGGGTTGAAATTCAACAAGACCTACGAGGTCTACAGCCAGCGGTTCCAGCAGGGCGACCTCGATGAAGGGGAGACCTTCGATAGCACGGTGATGCCGGAGTCCTACCTGACCAACCCGCAGCCCGGTCATGCATTTGTCTATGTTTCCACGATTCAGCGGATGACCATCAACCTCTTCGGCCACTCCTCCGTCTTCACCTCATGCGATGAGTCCGGCGACGAGGATGCGGGGAAGCTGGATATTCCCATCCATGCGTTCGATGTGATCATTGCTGACGAGTGTCACCGGGGATATACCACCGCGGAGATCTCGGTATGGCGGAACACCCTCGATCATTTCGATGCGGTAAAAATTGGATTAACCGCTACGCCCGCGGCCCATACAACCGCCTATTTCCGGGATATTGTGTACCGATACGAATACGAGCGGGCGGTCAGGGAAGGGCATCTCGTAGATTACGACGTTGTTGCCATAGAGTCGGGGGTGAGGATGAACGGCATCTTCCTTCACGAGGGAGAGATGGTTGATGTCGTTGATCCGGAATCCGGAGCCCGCCATATCGATGTCATCGAGGATGAACGGGAATTTGGAACCTCGGAGATCGAAGAGAAGATTACCTCGCGGGATTCCAACCGGAAAATCCTCGAAGAGATCAAGAAATACGCGGACGACCACCAGGAACGATACGGCCGGTTCCCAAAAACGCTCATCTTTGCCGAGCAGGATGTGCCCCACATCTCCCACGCTGACCAGCTTGTCGATCTCGCCAGGGATATTTTCGGCCGGGGGGACTCGTTTGTCCAGAAGATTACCGGAAAGGTGGACCGCCCGCTCCAGCACCTGCGGGAGTTCCGGAACAGGCCAACACCGGGCATCGCGGTCACGGTTGACCTCCTCTCGACCGGTGTCGATATCCCGGACCTTGAGTATATTGTTTTTCTCCGAACCGTGAAGTCCCGTATCCTTTTTGAACAGATGATGGGCCGGGGGACGCGGAAGGGCGAGAATATTCCCGACAAATCCCATTTTGTAGTCTTTGACTGTTTTGGCGGGTCGCTCCTGGAATACTTCAAGAAGGTGACCGGAGTCACTGCGGAACCGCCTATCAAAGAGACGCGGAAGATTGAACAGATCATTGACGATATCTGGAATAACCGTGACCGGGCATACAATACCCGCGTCCTCGTGAAGCGGCTGAACCGGATTGACAAGGAGATGTCTGGCGACGCCCGCGACTTCTTCGCTGCCTTTATCGAGAACGGTGATGTGAGACGGTTCGCGGTCTCGCTTGAGCGGCGGCTTCGGGAAGATTTCACCGATACAATGGACCTTCTCCGCAATCCCGATTTCCAGAATCTTCTTCACACGTACCCGCGTCCGCCCCGGACATTTTTTGTTGATGACATCACTCAAGATACGGTCACCTCGAAGTGGCTGGTCCGGGACGCGGAAGGAAGGGAATACAAGCCGGTGGACTATCTTGCAGCCTTCTCCCGGTTCGTAAGGGACAACCCGGACCATATAGAAGCCATCGGCATTCTTCTCGACCGGCCGAGGGAGTGGGGAACAGATCCTATCAAAGAACTGAAGACCAAGCTGGCCGCAACCCCGATGCGGTTCACGATGGAGAATCTCCAGAGGGCTCATCAGGTCCGGTATCACAAGGCGCTTGTGGATATCATCTCCATGGTGAAACATGCGGCAAAAGAGGAAGAGCCGCTCTTTACCGCTGAGGAGCGGGTGGCCCGGGCGTTTGACCGGATAACGGAGGGAAAGACCTTCACGGCCGAACAACAGGCGTGGCTCGGGAGAATTCGGGAACATTTAATTGCAAATCTCTCTATCAATGAAGAGGACTTTGAGACAATCCCCATTTTTATGGACCATGGGGGACTGCGGCGGGCAACCCAGATATTCGGGCCTGATCTTCCCGCGTTAATACAGGAACTGAATGAGGCGGTAGCTGCGTGAGCGATATTGTACAGCGGTTGTGGGGGTTTTGCCATACCCTCCGGCATGAGGGTATTGACTATGGGGACTATATCGAGCAGATCACCTATCTCCTCTTTCTCAAGATGGCCCATGAGAAAAGTCTGCCACTTCCAGCCGGATGCTCGTGGGATACGTTGAAAGCGAAGTCCGGGACTGAGCTTACCGACCACTACACCGATGTGCTCCGGACGCTGGGGAAGCAGGAGGGCCTCCTTGGAGATGTCTTTTCCGGGGCACTCTCGCGGTTTCACAACCCGGTGAGCTTAAAGAAGATAATCGGCCTGGTCGATGAGACGGAATGGACCGGCCTTGATATTGATGTGAAGGCGGCTGCATTCGAGGGACTCCTTGAGAAGGCTGCGAGCGAGGGGAAGAAGGGTGCAGGGCAGTATTTCACGCCGAGAATCCTGATTAAGACCATTGTGCGGTGCATGAAGCCTGACCCACGACCACACCGCGAGTTCTCCATTATGGACCCGGCCTGCGGGACCGGCGGGTTCCTGGTCTGTTCATACGAGTGGCTGAAGGAACAGACCGGCGGCGGGGCATTTGACCGCGACCTTGCCAAACGGATCCGGCATGATACCTACTTTGGAAAAGATCTGGTCGAGCGGCCCCGCCGGCTTGCTTTGATGAATCTCTTTCTCCACGGGCTTGACCCGGAGATCCAGATCGGGGACTCCATTTACGAGGTGCCGGACTCACGCCGGTATGATGTGGTTCTGACCAATCCGCCGTTCGGGACGAAAGGTGCGAACCAGTCGCCAGGGAGGGAAGATTTCCTCATCGAGACGAGCAACAAGCAGCTCAACTTCATCCAGCACGTGATGACCATCCTCAAGCCCGGTGGACGGGCGGCCATCGTGGTCCCGGATAATGTCCTCTTTGCCGACCAGGCCGGAGACGTGTTCGAGGACCTGACGAAGCAGTGTGCCCTTCACACCGTCCTCCGCCTCCCGAACGGGACGTTCTCGCCCTATTCGCCGGGGACGAAGACGAATGTGATCTTCTTTACCAAGGGGATTCCGACCGAGACGACCTGGGTCTATGACTGCAGGACAAATATGCCGTCCATTACGAAGAAGGAACGCCCGCTCACCCCTGCACACTTTGCCGAGTTCGAGGAGTGTTATGGTTCTGACCCGAACGGGCGGGCTCCACGGAGTCCCCAGCAGTCAAAGGAAGACCGGTGGCGGTCGTTCCATATCACTGAGCTAAAGGAACGGGACTTCAAGATCGACTCGCTCAAGTGGCTTCGGGACGAGGGACTCGGTGATGCGGACGAGATTCTTGTACCGGAAGACCTTGCGACTGAGGCAATTGATGAACTGGAGGCGGCGGTCGAGGACCTGAATATCATTGTGGAGATGCTGGGGAACGGGTATGAATGGCGAGAGTGAGCTGCCGGAGGGGTGGAAATATGTTAAACTTGGAGATATCACCTCGCCATCAAAAGAGAGAATAGATCCTAAAGCCGATTCTACAATTCCTTATCTTGGGCTTGAACACATCGAGTCAAATTCTTCAAGAATAATTGGCCAGGGGATTGCAGGAGAAACTAAAAGCTTGAAGACTGTATTCCACGCTGGTGACGTACTCTATGGAAAACTACGTCCATATCTGAATAAAGTGACTATCCCCGATTTTGAGGGAGTTTGTTCAACGGACATACTCGTTTTCAATCAGAACCAAAATATTAGCAATCGCTACCTTATGCGCTTTCTTTCTACACAAAACGTCGTTGAATATGCGAATTTGAATTCTAAAGGGATATCACTTCCTCGCGTTAGTTTCGATAGACTTGCTCAAATTTCTATCCCACTCCCACCCCTCGCCGAACAGCGCCGCATTGTCGCTGCGGTTGAGGCGCTCCTCGACCGGGTGAACGCTTCGCAGGAGCGGCTCGATAGGGTGCCAGGGCTCTTGAAGGCGTTCCGGCAGGCGGTGCTCGCAGCGGCGTGCAGCGGGAGGTTGACAGAGGGGTGGCGGGGGGAACTTCTTGATGTGGAAAATATCGCAGAATTCGTGGAAAAATTGAGAAATGAAAAAATTTTACGAGATAAAAAAAGGATGAGATATTTATCAGTCTCGAACTTTTTAGATCGTCATGAAATCCCTTCAACATGGGCATGGGTAAAATTAGGCGAAATCTCAATAACCATTGATGTTGATCACAAAATGCCCAAGGCAATAGAAAACGGGATATCCTTAATATCACCAAAAGACTTCATCGAACCCAATATAATTGATTTCGAGAACGCTAAAAAAATCTCTCATGATGACTATGATAGAATGTGTCGGAAGATTGCACCCGAATCAGGCGATATTTTATTCTCTAGATATGGCACTATTGGAAAAGTAAGGAAAGTTCCAGGAGACAAAAAATTTCAAATTTCGTATAGTCTTTGTTTGATTCGACCATTTTTAGAATTAAAATATAACGATTATTTATACTGGATTTTACAGAGTGCGCCGGTTTATCATCAAGCTTTAGCTAATGACAAAAGCAGTTCAATTCCTGACGTGGGAATAAAAGATATCAATAATTTTACTATTCCCCTCCCCCCTCTTCCCGAACAGCACGAGATTGTCCGCCGTGTTGAAGCCCTCTTTGCCCTCGCTGACCGAATCGAGGAGCGGGTGAATGCTGCGAAGGAGCGGGCGGACCGGCTGACCCAGGCCATCCTCGCGAAGGCGTTCCGCGGTGAACTGGTTCCCACCGAAGCGGAACTGGCAAAAATTGAGGGGCGGGAGTACGAGCCGGCGAGTGTGTTGCTGGAGAGGATACGGGAAGAGCGGGAAGCTGAAGACTTGAAAAAGAAACGATCTTCACGAAAACGAGCAGCACGGAAATCATCATGAAGATTGTCAATGTCGTTGCAATTGCCACACTGGATCAACCGCTCGATCTGCCTTTGATTCATAATCGCATCCCAGGATCTTCATTTCCAAAAAATGCTCACTGGCTCCGGATGCGATTGGAGGATAATACCTACATTGCATTCTATAAATCAGGAAAATTTCTTATCACCCAGAAGAATCCCGATGCATTAGGAAAAATTGCCGATATTGTAATACGGAAACTCAAAGAAATTGGTGTCGATGCGGAGATCAAAGACATAACGATTCACAATATTGTGGTCATGGATTCGATGAAGTTACATTCTACTCTTGAGAATATCATTGCCAACCTCGACCCAAAGAAGGCATGCTACGAGCCGGAACAATTTCCGGGGCTTATCTACAAAGATTGGGGGGTGAGTTTCATTTTCTTCTCCACAGGGAAGATGATAGTCACTGGTGCGAAAAACATTGAGGTAGCAGAAAAGGGGATAAAAAATTTCAAAGAATTGATTTCATCCTATCAATGAGAAAGAAAATGGGTTTTATTTCCAATCTCTATGTGGCAATTCATTTTTAATGTAGTTTTTAATTTCATCAATCTTTTCATCTGATTGCTTATTTGGAAATAGAATGAAAATCCGAATTGAATAGAGAGCCTTTCCTGATAAAATATACATCAATGAATCATCTCTTTCCATAATAGGAACAGAGGTTTGTGTTATTCTATCAAAAATTCTAACAGATTGGTTCAATTTATCAATTTGTTCCTTCGACAAATGCTGGGATTTGGAAATTTCAACTGTTTTTCCGATTTTGGTAATCTCAAGCCCGCCGTTATCCCATACAAATATGTGTTCTTCGGGAATTTTAAATTCTTGACTGATTGATTTTTTAACATTATTGAAGTCAAAAATTTTACTTCTAAAACGATTAAGTTCCTTATCACCTGTTTCTTCAATATATTCCATTTTTACAATTTCTTTTGGGGGATTACGTTCTGTGATTGATTTTAATAAAGTTTTAATTTCTGATGGAGTTTCGTCCAATTTGGCATATTTATGTATTAAATTTAAAAGGTAAGTGTCATCAAATTCATACCATTTCCCTGAATCTATTGCATCGATTATTGATTCAGGGGAAAAACAAATCGTATTTTTTGAAATTAGATATTTTACTACTGATTTCAATACTTCTTCAAAGCCTGCAACAGTTTTATGAAATATCACTTGAGAATAATCAAAATATCTACATAAAAGAAAATGATCTATTGTTCGCAGTGCTTTTGGACTTATGCATATGTTTTTATTGATATCGATTTTAATTTGCCGCAAAATATAATCCAAATCAGTAGATCCGTAAGGTAATCCAATGTGATATGCAGACCTGAGCAAATAGTCAAGTCGGTCTGCATCCAAATCAGAGCTAATCATATTTGCATCCGGAAGGGGAGAGTCGCTTGCCCTCGTAAATAGTTGATAAACTTCCATTGGTTCAATTTTTGGTTCAATTTCAAAATTGTTTAATATTTTTTGAATTTCTCTATCTCTAATTAGAATTTCCCTTCCAATTGATTCGTGATTATAATATTTTTCTGGAGGAGTGTATAGATCTCCATTTGGGGACATATCTTTCTTAATTAAGCCACTCATTTCTCCAGATTCTTCTGAAACATATGCTTTTATTGCGTCTTCAACTGCGTGTGAAAATGGATAGTGACCAATATCATGAAGAAGTCCAGCAAGCCTGACTATCTGCTTCTCTCTATCGCTATATGCATCTGACTTTTTCCCCTGTATTGCATCAAAGATTTTTCCAGATAAATGACACACCCCAATAGAATGAGAAAAACGAGAATAATCGGCTCCAGGGAAAACGTAATTTATTAGACCTAATTGCTTTATATTTCGTAATCTTTGAAAAGCCCGAGAATTAATAATTTCAATTTCTAATTCGCTAAATCCAATTGTTTTATGAATTGGATCATGAATTTTTCTTTTTTCAAAATTTATTCCAGTGGAAGTCATTTTCTTAAAGAATTAAGTAGAAATTATTCTATATTTTTTAAGAGCTGAAAGAGCGGTATCAAAATAATCTAATAAATGAGGTTTCTTATTTTGTATCTTACTTCTTGAATCTTTGAGATTCTGATAATCAAGCAAATAAACAATTGATGCAAGTAATTCTAACCAATCCGCTTGCTGTAAAGGAACGTTCGAAGGAGGTAGCAATAATTCTTTGATAGCATCCAATCTTTGGTTTAATTCATCTATTAAAACATATTCTTTATACGATATGTCTCCTTTCGAAATATCACTCCCTAGGATGAAATAGTCCTGAGTTAATTCAGGACTATAGGGGCCCATTATATACCATCCATATTGGTAGCCTAAATCTACGCCAGCTTTTTGCCCAAGATAAACTGCCTTTTGTACTCTCTTACGATCTTCCAAAGTTGAAATGTCAGATGAAATATTCAATCTATCAAGTAACAATTTGAGTCTTATTTGCGAACCTTTCATACCTTCACCCTCCATTTCCTTATCCTGACAATAGATGCCAAGAATTATTATATTTATCTGTTCTATGGGGAGTGTGAAAGTAATTTCCTTTTAATTTCCCTCTCCCAGCACCCTTCAAACAGGTTCACCCCGCTCTCCTTATTCCTCCACACCGCCTTTTCGAGTCCGCATACCGAGCATTTCCCCATCTCGACCGACACCCGCTCCAGCCGGTCCACATCGATCAGTCCCGGGGGCAGAGGGGTCGAGGTCCGCTCCCGCTGCACCGCCTCCTCGTAGCATTCCCGGCAGATGAGCATCAGTGGCGGAAACAGGGAAGGGGCAAAAAAGGTTTCTGGAGAATTGAACGCACTGTATAAAAGCCTCAGCCGTGATTTGAACACGGGACCTGCTGATTACAAGTCAGCCGCTCTGCCAACTAAGCCACTGAGGCGCCATATACTTTAGGTGATTTTTGCATAAAAAAGGTGGCGATTGAGAAAACAATTCTCTTCTCCCGGAGTCCGGGGTATCCTGATGATACGGGGCCTGCATGACCGGTGAAATTGTGTCGGAATTCCATAAAACAAGCTATATCAATTCCAGGGGGAAGTCTGAATACATGACGCCGCGTGCAGTATATCCCATCCTGGCACTCGTTCTTGCCGCCTGCCTGCTCCTTTCAGGCTGCACCTCGAACCAGGCTCCACCGCCTCAACCCACCATATCCCCGGGAAGAACCCTTGTTCCCGGAGAGCCCATTCTCGGAGCCTGGGTGCTTCATTCCGACCCTGAATCAATGGAGATATACCTCTATATCTTCAGGGAAGGCGGCCGGTTCGATTCGGTGGCATTTTCCGGCGATCCCTCGATCTCCCTTCCGTTTGAGAGATACATCGTCGCAGGAAACTGGACGCACACGGGAGATTACCGGTACCGGATCGATGGCCGGCTGATCAATTACGATCTCCCCTCGCGGACCGAACAGTCGATCGATCTTGCAGAGACGCTGGTATATGATCCGTCACGCGACATCCTTGTCCATGATCAGCGTCCCGACTGGAAATACGTGAGAGTATCACGTGAGCCAAAAGTCCCCCCGGGGCTGGATGTCAGCATCCCGTCCGGATGATATCGTCCAATCCCCCGTTTTTCCACAATATCCAGACAGACCATCGGACGGGAACGTCCCCGCTGTCTCGGAAAATATCCTCGTGACCGGCTTTTGAGGTGCAGCCCGCTCTTACCTCTCCCATACCGGGACACCCTTGTACAGTATCCGGATCAGGCGGTGGTAGGGAATCGAAGTGGTTCGCACTTCGGACTCGATCTCGAAGAAACCGGGACCAAGGGTCTTGATCTGTTCCCCGGATACGCACGACTCGTTGCCTGGCGCACCGCGATCTACGTAGCATACCGTGACATCGTCGAACGAAAACTCCGGGTCATGGTAGAACCGGAGCAGAAGCTCATGGCTCTTTCTCACGGCTCTTCCCACCCGGGGAGTGCCAGGCATGAAGGATATCTCCTCTCATGGAACACCTGGACTGTCGCCACACGGATATCTGCATAGGTATCTTTCATGGGATTGTTGCCGGTATTGGTGTTCCTGTCCCAGCACGGGAAGTTGCTTCCCGAGACCTCGAGCCTGATGCGATGATCTCTCCTGATCAGTGCTGCAGTGCTTCCTCCGTCGATATTGAGTGAATACACGGTCCCGGGAGAGAGGAGGGATGGGTTTTCCAGGGAGTCCCGAAACTTTGCCCGGAGAATACCCGACGTCAGATTGATCGCCCTTCCACCAGGAGAGACGTCCACCAGTTTCACGCAGAGATCGGTGTCGGGAACATCGGTAGAGATCCAGAGGTGCACGGCAATATTCCCCGCGATACAGAATGGGACCTCCAGCGGCGGTGTGGTGTATACGAGCACCTGGTTGGCCGCTTCAACCTGCCGCTGGTCTGCCGGCCCCATTGGGGTGATCCCTGTCATGCAGCATGACTGGCCTCCCAGGCTCGGAATCGGGTCCCGGGGGTTGTACACGTACACGTCGGTGGACTCGTCTTCCGGCAACTCTGACGAAAGAAAACCATTGCCTGAAAGAGAATTCGCCCTTCCGCCGCTGTGAAGGTAAAGGGTTCGGAGCCGGGTTTTCTCAGGAGGCCAGGACGGATCATCCCTCCAGGTATTTTCACCGAGCATGTAATACCGGACCCTCGGTTCGTCCATGATCCTGTTCTCCATTCCCTTGAGCCAGTGATCGAACCATTTGAGCTGAAGGTCGTCAATCCGGTTTGCCGCCGCCTCGCCGAGATCACACGGACCGAGGATAGATGTCCAGGGAGAATGGTACCAGGGGCCCATCACCAGCTTCTGGTTCTCCCTCGCTCTCGTTGACCCTGCATGACTCTTCAAACCCCCAAAGAGCCTGATGTCCCCGTCCCTGAATATGTCGTACCACCCGCCGATGTGCATGGCAGGCACCATGATGCGTGAATACACCCTCTCGATGCTCCAGCGCTGCCAGTATGCGTCGTTTTCCGGATGATCTATCCATTCGAAGAAGAATGGTGCAAGGTCGTGGGCACGGAGCAGGGGGAACGAGTCCATGGGGAGCCACTGCCACCAGTCGTGCATCGACTGGATTGATTTCCAGAGCGTGGCCTCGTACCCGGAGAGACCCTTTCTCCTGGCGGTATCGGTCGAGAGATACATTGCCCAGGTGAGGTTGAATGCCAGGGCAAAGGCACCCCCGTTGTATGCCCACCCCTCATGCAGGTGCGGGGTGCAGAAAGCCGGACAGATGCAGGTAAGATGCGGGGGGGCAAGGGATGCTGCCACCAGCTGTGTCAGTCCTCCGTACGAGAACCCGTACATGCCCACTTTGCCTGATGATCCGGAAAGCGCGGCCGCCCATTCCACGGTATCGTACCCATCCTCTGCCTCGTGCCGGAACGGTGAGAACTCCCCACCGGAAGCCCACCGTCCCCGGATATCCTGGGATACAACGATG
>Ga0209408_1000943_pt1 | contig 19783 bp, 15 predicted proteins | sample AD_UKC107_MetaG_FD_184422 | JGI IMG/M metagenome (GOLD analysis project Ga0209408, IMG submission 184422) | Active sludge microbial communities of municipal wastewater-treating anaerobic digesters from Hong Kong - AD_UKC107_MetaG (SPAdes)... | ecosystem: Engineered > Bioreactor > Anaerobic >... | reverse complement strand
TGCTTGTCACAGTTTTTGCTCGTCACCTATAACACGATGTATTAAAAGATAATTTTGTAATCTCCAGAAAACCTGTGGCAGCGGTGCGATAACCTGATAACGAAAAGAGAGATTTCAGCTGCACCGCAATGGCAAAAACTGCGCCAACCCTCCTATCGTCGGGCACACAAACAAAACATACCGCCGAACGTTATGGGCAAGCCTCTATAAACATGACAGTTAAGTGGATAGGGACAAAATTCTGCAACCTTGACAACTTAATCGTGACAAGAAAACTTGGTGCTTTCTATCGGGACTTGGCCCGCGCACAAAAATTTTAAAATTATTGGCCTACGCACAAATGGCACATTTGCTTTTGCCCCCTCCCATAATCCAACCCTCATGCAAAACCAAAAGAGCCATTTTTAGCCCGTACACAGTGGAACAACCGGATAATAAAAAGTAAATTAGCTGACTGAAATTATTAAAGACACAAAGTGAACAGTGTAGAAGAAGAAATAAAAGCAAACAAACAGGTAAAATCCAAGAAAAGAGTAGCTGATCATGGCGAGGTATTCACTGCTGACCGTGAGGTAAATGCCATGCTGGATCTTGTAAAGCAAGAAACTGAAAGAATTGATTCCCGTTTTCTTGAGCCTGCTTGTGGAGAAGGCATTTTTTTAGCTGAAATATTAAAACGGAAACTGAATATAGTGGAAAGCCGCTATTCAAAAAGCCAGAAAGAGTATGAACGTTATGCATTCTTGGCAATATCAAGCATATATGGAATTGACATTCTAGAGGATAATGCCATAATCTGCCGAAAGAATTTATTTGAAATATTCAAAAGTAGATATATAAAGCTTTTTGAAGTCAAAATCAATGAATCCTATCTTAATAGTGTTGATTATGTTTTATATCTAAATATAATTTTTGGAGATGCACTGACACTTAAAACAGCTGGTTTAATTCAGGAACCCATTACTTTCTCTGAATGGTCTCTGGTGGTTAAAAATTTGGTACAGAGGCGTGATTTTAAAATGAAAACCCTTCTAGAAACTAAAGCTTATGATGTTCCTAATCTATTCTCTGATCTTGGGGATGACGTATTTATCCCCGAACCAGTAAAGACATATCCATTACAATCGATCTATAATTTAGCTGAACATGTTCAAAAACAACTATAATCCCGATGTACTTACCTGTCTTGCCAATCTGAGCAATGACGAGGTATTAACACCTCCGAATCTTGTAAACGATATTCTTGATTTACTGCCCGCAGATCTATGGAGTAATTCTGATGCAAAGTTTCTAGATCCGGTTAGCAAAAGCGGTGTGTTTTTACGTGAAATTGCAAGAAGGCTCGACAGAGGATTGGAAAGAAAGATAAAAGATAAGCAAAAACGTATAGACCATATTTTCAAAAATCAAATATTTGGAATATCCATAACCGAATTGACTTCATTACTATCACGAAGAAGCGTTTATGGCTCAAAATACGCAAACGGGAAATATTCCTTCTGTGAAACATTCACGAATCCACATGGCAATATACTTTTTGAACCAAAAAAACACAGCTGGAAAGACGGGAGATGCAAATACTGCGGTGCCAGCCAGGAAGTTTATGACCGAGGGGATGCTCTCGAAACTTATGCTTACAATTTTATTCATACAGACAAACCAAATAAAATATTCAATATGAAATTTGATGTCATAATTGGAAATCCACCATATCAATTAAATGATGGAGGAGGAACTGGTTCAAGTGCCACCCCTATTTACAATCTTTTTATTGAACAAGCTATAAAACTTAATCCCAAATATTTGTCGATGATTATCCCAGCTAGATGGTACTCGGGGGGAAAAGGATTGGATGAATTTAGAAGTGAAATGCTTAAAGATAGGAGGATAAGAAAGCTTGTGGATTTCGCCGATTCCAGAGATTGTTTTCCAGGTGTGGATATAGCTGGTGGTGTTTGCTATTTTTTATGGGATAGAGATAATAAAGGCATTTGTGAAGTTGAAACTATAAGGAAAAATAGTACAATAAAATCTAAACGTTATCTTGATGAATTTGAGTCATTCGTTAGAGATAATATTGCAATTGGGATAATTCATAAGGTCAGACAAAAAAGTAGTACATATTTGGATGCAATAGTTTCAAGTAGGATGCCCTTTGGCCTTGTCTCAAGTATAAAACCAGAAAAAAAGGGGGATTTAATACTTATCTCTAGCACAGGTAGAGGTAAAATTTCTTCAGAAAAAGTTACAAATGGAGTCGAGTTAATTAATAAATGGAAAGTACTTATTTCAAAAGCATCAAATGATCATGGTGGACAACCAGATAAAGAAGGTAAAAGAAGAATTTTCTCTAGAGTTGAGGTAATGTCCCCTAAAACTGTTTGTACTGAATCGTATTTAGTAGCAGGAAGCTATGAAACTAAAAATGAGGCGGAAAATATGGTAGATTTTTTAAAAACAAAATTTTGCAGGTTCTTAGTCTCAACAATTTTACTGACCCAAAATATAACAAAGAGCAAATTCATTTTTGTTCCAGATTTATCAATGAAAGAGCGATGGACAGATGAAAAACTCTATAAAAAATTCAATTTAACCAAAGAAGAAATTGGTTTTATTGAAAGTATTATTCGTCCAATGGAATTAACTCAAAATGAACAATTAGATGAGTAAGAAAAATTTCTTCCCTCCTCGTCCGTCATCTAACCCAGTTGTGTATGCATATGAATTGATAGGCGTATCAACACATATAGGGTTACTCAAAATTGGCTTTACCGACCGGGATGCACAATCAAGGATAGCGGAACAGTTAAAAACCGCACGTATTAAATATAAAATTGTGTACGAGGAATCTGCTATGCGAAATGATGGCAGTTCGTTTACCGACCACGATGTTCACTTCTATTTACGTAAACAGGGTATTCAAAACCCGGAGGGTGAATGGTTCAGGTGCACAATTAAGGATATAAAAGCAGCTGTTTGGGCCATTAAAAGCGGAGAGCAAAACGAAGAAAACAGGACTCTCACATTCGCAATGCGGCCCGAACAGGAAAATGCAGTCAATAAAACCATAACCTACTTCAAGAGTTATAAAAAAGAAAATCCAGAGAAAACACCTCACTTTCTCTGGAATGCAAAAATGCGCTTTGGCAAAACCTTTGCAGCATATCAGCTGGCAAAAACTATGGGCTGGAGAAAAATCCTTGTACTCACTTTCAAACCAGCAGTTCAGAGTGCATGGGAAGAAGATATAAAAAATCACGTGGATTTCGCAGGTTGGCAGTTCATTTCAAGAAACGGCTTATCTTTTTCCCAGAGCAAAAAAAGCAAACCAATAGTATGTTTCGGCTCATTCCAGGACTACCTAGGAAAAAACGAAGTCGGTGGCATCAAAGTAAAGAATGAATGGGTTCATGCAATGGATTGGGACTGTGTAATATTCGATGAATATCATTATGGGGCCTGGAGAGAAAATGCGAAGGAATTGTTTGAAGCCGAAAGTAAGAAAGAAATTGAGTTCGGTGAAGGTGAGGGAATTGATTATTTTGATGAGGAAATGATTCCTATCACTACCAACCATTATCTCTATTTGTCAGGAACTCCTTTCAGAGCAATTGCCTCAGGTGAATTCATTGAAGAACAGATCTTTAACTGGACGTATTCAGATGAACAGAAAGCAAAGGAGAATTGGAAAAGAGATAACAATCCTTATGCCTGCCTTCCGAGAATGGTAATGCTCACCTATCAGTTACCTGATTCCATCAGGGAGATAGCAATGAAGGGTGAGTTTAATGAATTTGATCTCAATGTATTCTTTTCAGCAGAAGGTGAAGGGCGTAAAGCAAGGTTTAAATACGAGGATGAAGTTCAAAAATGGTTAGACCTTATTCGCGGTTCATTTACTGAAACAACAGTCGACAACCTAAAGATGGGAGCAAAAAAACCTCCATTGCCATTTTCTCATGCTCCATTGCTTAAAGTTTTAAATCACACTTTCTGGTTCTTACCGACAGTTGCTTCCTGCAATGCTATGGCAAATTTGCTTAAACAACGTCAAAATAAATTCTACCACGATTATTCCATTGTTGTGGCGGCAGGTGCAGTAGCTGGGATCGGAGTGGAGGCATTACCTCCGGTTTTTGATGCTATGACGGATAATCCATTAGAATCTAAAACCATAACTCTTTCGTGCGGAAAACTAACAACAGGCGTGACTGTCAGACCATGGACTGGAATCTTTATGCTGCGTAACTCTTCGAGTCCTGAAACCTATTTTCAGGCTGCATTCAGGGTACAATCTCCATGGACCATAAAAAATCCTGGCAGTAAATCTCCAAACAAAGAAGAAATTCTGAAACAGGAATGTTATGTTTTCGACTTTGCTCCAGATAGAGCATTGAGACAAATTGCAGATTACAGTTGCCGTTTGAATGTGAACGAATCCAATCCCGAAGCAAAAGTTGCCGAATTTATTAATTTTCTGCCGGTTCTGGCTTATGATGGCAGTTCTATGAAACAAGTGGATGCCGCGGGTATTCTCGATATGGCAATGAGCGGAACAACTGCAACCCTACTTGCCAGGCGTTGGGAAAGTGCTTTGCTTGTCAACGTGGATAACAACACACTTGCTCGCCTCATGAACAATGAAGAGGCAATGAAGGCTTTAATGAGTATTGAAGGATTCCGAAATCTGAATCAGGATATTGAAACCATCATTAATAAATCAGAAGCAGTTAAAAAGATAAAGAAAGAAGCCAACGAAAGAGATCTAACCAGGAAGGAGAAAAAGGAACTTACAGAGGAAGAAAAAAAGTATAAAAGCCTGAGAAAGCAAATTCAGGATAAACTTATAAAATTTGCAACCAGGGTTCCAATCTTTATGTATCTGACCGATTACAGGGAAAGAAGCCTTAAAGATGTAATCACTCAACTTGAGCCAGGTCTTTTTAAAAAAGTAACCGGATTAACTGTAAAGGATTTTGAGCTATTGGTAAGTCTGGGTGTCTTTAATAGCGCCTTAATGAATGATGCGGTCTATAAATTTAAAAGATATGAAGATCCAAGTCTGGGATATCTGGGAATTAACAAGCACGAAGGTGAAGATATCGGACTATATGACACTGTTTTAAAAAAGAAAGAATATGAAGAAGCTTTAGTAAATGAACCATGAAAATATTGAATTTATAATATGACCCATTTTAGAAAATATTTTGCTGACTAAAAACTGCCCAATATGGAAATAGCTCCCGACAATCAAAATATTGACAGGGTATTCTCGAATACTACCTATTACATCGACTTCTACCAGAGGGATTATAAGTGGACCACTGAACCGGTTCACCGCTTACTCGATGATATTTTCTTCAAATTCAATCAGGAATATGAAAATAACAAATCCCTTGATCCCTCGAAAGAGGTTGTCATGGCAAAATATCCCTGGTATTATCTCAACACTTATGTGACTAATACTATTGATGGAAAAGTATATGTTGTAGATGGCCAACAGAGATTAACTACACTGACTTTAATTCTTATAAACCTTTTCCATCTGTCTAAAAAGTTTAATTCAAAGACCAATAAATGGATCGAAACTAAAATTGCTGGTTATTCAGGTACCGATTATTCTTTCTGGATGAATCATGAAAAGCACAAAAGGATTTTGGATGATTTGTTTGAAGGCACGAAAGAATTTAAAGATATGAATACCAGCGCCGGAATTACATCGGTGAATATCCTAAACAATTATCAATTGATTAACAGATGGATGACCACTGAATTACCTGATAGCCATAAGTTTGAAACATTTGTTTACTATTTTTTGTATCGGCTTGTAATGATTAATTTATCTGTCGAGCAAACCAATGTCCCTATGGTTTTTGAAGTCATTAATGATAGAGGAATTCGTCTAAAACCATATGAAATCTTAAAAGGCAAACTTCTGGGTCAAATCGATAAGATTGAACTTGATCAGAAAAACTATAATGGTTTATGGGAAGATAAAGTTAAAAGGATCAATAAATTCAAAGATGATGAAATTGATACTTTTTTCAGATACTATTTAAAAGCCAAATACTCTGATAACAGGAAAGATGGGACCCGTTTTGATGGAGAGTACCATCGGGAGATGTTTACTAATGATATGAACACTCACCTTAAGCTTAAACACAATGCCTCTGAGGTAAAGATATTTCTTGAAAAGACCTTTACATATTACACTAATCTTTACATCAAAATCCTTGATGCTTATTATTTTAAAAGACCAAATCTCCCAATAGTTTTCTATAACCGATTGAATGAAATGGACGGTCAATTTTTATTAATACTATCTTCCTGTAAACTAAATGATTATCAGGAAGATGATAAAATAAATGTTGTATCAACCGAAATTGACCGGCTATTCTCCTTATTACAATTGCAAAATGCATATGACAGTAATGCTTTTAATGATGCTTTGTATAAAATATCAAGTGAAATCAGAAACGGGGAACTCGGCGATATCAGAAAAGTATTTGATAAATACTTACTTGAGGAACTTACAAACAGGCGAAGTTCTATAGCAAATCAGCCATTGCAATACGCATATTTCAGGAATACTGGTATTAACCTGAATACTCGTTTTAAAAGGTACTTCTTTGCCCGTATTGACCAGTTCTTTGCAGAAAATCTTAATTTGGGGATGAAGCACCCGATTGAAGATTTGGTCACCAAAACCGGTTCAAAGACAGGTTTCCACATAGAGCATATATTATCACATAATCCTGTCAACCTTGCTCTATTTAACAATGACGAAGATTTATTTGAACAGGAAAGAAATCGCGTTGGTGGAATTCTTCTTCTAAAAGGGAAAGATAATATTTCAAGCAATAATGAATTATACTCGGCTAAGTTAAAAACATATGCAAACACACTCTACTGGAACGAAACCTTAAGGGAGGATACTTATAAATCAAAAAAAGATATGGATGACCTAAAACAAAAGTATGACCTTGATCTGGTTCCGATGAATCAATTTGGTCCATTGGAACTAGAACAACGACAAAAACTCCTTTTTGAAATTTCAAAGTTAGTCTGGAAATAGATACGCATGAATTCTATCGCGTTTTTCGATACCGAAATCAGTCTGAAAAGGCAGGAAATCCTTGATATTGGAGGAATTAAGGATAACGGGAATTCTTTCCATTCAAGTTCGACTTCAGAATTCATTTCATTTATAAATGGAACAAGATTTATTTGTGGGCACAACATCTTAAACCATGATCTAAAATATCTTCAAAAAGCTCTATCTGATTCTGGTATAACTCAATTTAAGGTAATAGACACATTATTTCTATCACCTTTGCTTTTCCCAATGAGGCCATATCACCATCTTTTAAAAGATGATAAGCTTCAGTCAGAAGAGTTAAATAATCCGCTGAATGATTCAATAAAAGCCAGGGATTTGTTTAATGATGAAGTATCTGCTTTCAATGAACTGGATGATTCATTAAAGAGTATTTACTATCTCCTGCTAAAAGACAAAAATGAGTTCCGGTCATTTTTTGAATACAATTCATTCAAAACCGGGAGTCCTGATACTTTAGAAATCATTATACAGCAATATTTCAACGATAAGATCTGCAGTAATTCAAAGTTAGGTGATATAATTTCCGCACATCCGATAGAGCTTGCCTATTGCCTGGCGTTGATAAATTGCAATAATAAATACTCTATTACTCCTCCATGGGTAATAAAAAATTATCCGGAATTTGAGAGAATAATGTCTCTTCTTAGAAATAAACCATGCATTACCGGATGCACTTACTGCAATAAAGCGCTGGACCATTATGCAGGACTTAATCACTATTTTGGTTTTAATTCATTCAGAACCTATGGTGGCAAACCTTTGCAAGAGGATGCAGTTAAGGCGGCAATAGAGAATAAATCAATCCTGGTTGTTTTTCCAACTGGCGGCGGTAAGTCATTAACTTTCCAGTTACCTGCTTTAATGAGTGGAGAGAATATGAAAGGATTGACTGTCGTAATCTCTCCGCTGCAGTCACTGATGAAGGATCAGGTTGATAACCTTGAGAAGATTAATATTACAGACGCGGTTACTATAAATGGTTTACTTGATCCTATCGAACGGAGTAAGTCCTTTGAAAGAGTTGAGGATGGTTCTGCTTCAATACTTTACATTTCACCTGAATCTTTGAGATCTAAAACTATTGAAAGGCTTCTATTAGGAAGAACTATTATCCGGTTTGTAATTGATGAAGCTCATTGCTTTTCTTCATGGGGACAGGATTTCAGGGTCGATTACTTGTATATCGGTGATTTTATCAAGTCCCTGCAGGAAAAAAAGAATCTACAGGAAGGAATTCCGGTTTCTTGCTTTACAGCTACTGCAAAACAAAAGGTAATTGAAGATATCAGAGACTACTTTAAAGATAAATTAACCTTGAATCTTGAAATCTACAGATCAGGTGAATCAAGAACAAATCTTCAGTATAAGGTATTTGAAAACGGCAATGAACAGGATAAATATAACAAGCTCCGTGATCTTATTGAAAGTAAAAACTGTCCAACCATTGTTTACGTTTCCAGGACAAGAAAAGCATATCTGCTAGCCGACGCCTTAAATAAAGATGGTTTCAATGCTAAACCTTACCATGGAAAGATGGATGTTAAGGAAAAAACTGAAAACCAAAATGCTTTTATCTCAGGTGAAGTTCAGATAATGGTTGCAACTTCTGCTTTCGGTATGGGTGTTGACAAGAAAGACATTGGGATGGTTATCCATTACGAAATATCTGATTCATTGGAAAACTATGTCCAGGAGGCAGGAAGAGCTGGCCGGGATGAAAACATAATTGCAGATTGTTATGTTCTTTATAATGAGGATGATCTTGGAAAACACTTTACGCTTCTTAATCAAACCAAGCTTAGCATCAAGGAGATAAAACAGGTCTGGAAGGCTATAAAAGAGATTACAAAGTTCCGCTCGACAGTTTCAAATTCTGCATTAGAGATTGCCCGAAAAGCCGGTTGGGATGAGGGTATAACCGAAATTGAAACACGTGTTACAACGGCTATTTCAGCACTGGAAGAAGCCGGATACTTGAAGCGGGGACAAAATGTACCTCGGATTTTTGCAAATAGTATCTTAACTAAAAATGCACAGGATGCAATTGACAAAATCAACTCCTCAGAACGATTCGATGAAAAGCAGAAAGTAAAAGCAATCCGAATAATAAAGAAACTAATTTCGAGTAAAAGCAAAAGACAATCTAATGACGAAGTTGCTGAATCAAGAATTGACTATATATCTGATCACCTTGGCATTGTAAAGGAAGAAGTAATTAAAATTATTACTCTGCTACGAGAAGAGAAAATCTTAGCAGACACTAAAGACCTGACTGCTTTCATAAAAAAAGGAGACGCTGTAAACCGGTCAAAATCAATCGCTGAAACTTTCCGCCAAATAGAAGAATTTTTCCTTCAGCAACTTGAAGAAAAGGAAAAAACATATCATCTCAAGGAATTGAATGAGAAGGCTATTGAAGCAGGTTGTCAGGATGTTACGCCAAACAAATTAAAAACCATCATCAATTTTTGGGCAATAAAGAATTGGATTAAAAGGCAAAATCTGGAGAACTCAAAAAATCATGTTGTTATCATTTGTGCCCAACCTAAGGATGTTTTACAGGAAAAATTTAAAAAGAGACATTCTCTTGCAAAATTCATCGTTGAATTTCTTTATGGGAAAATTGATAATAATGAAGATGCAAATGCGGAAGAGATATTAATAGAATTTTCAGTTATTGAGCTCAAAGAAGCATACGAGAAGAGTTTGGAATTATTCAAATTCGAAGTTTCAACAGATGATATTGAAGATACGTTGTTCTATTTATCAAGAATTGAGGCAATTAAGATTGAAGGAGGATTCCTGGTTGTCTATAATAAAATGACGATCGAAAAGGTAGAACAGAATAATAAAGCTCAGTATAAAAAGGAGGACTATCAAAAACTAGATCAGTTTTACCAGAACAAAGTGCAGCAGATACACATTGTTGGAGAGTATGCAAAGAAAATGGTGGAAGATTATCGTGGAGCACTTCAATTCGTGGAAGATTATTTTAAACTGAATTATCCTGTTTTTCTCAATAAATACTTTAAGGGAAGCCGTCTTGATGACATAAAAAGAAATTTAACTCCCGCAAAATTTCGTCAGTTATTCGGATCCTTGTCTACTGCTCAATTAGCAATTATTAATGATAAAGAATCCAAATACATTGTTATTGCCGCCGGACCTGGAAGCGGAAAAACAAGAGTGCTAGTCCATAAACTTGCTTCCCTGCTTTTAATGGAGGACATTAAGCACGAACAACTTTTGATGCTCACCTTTTCCAGAGCAGCTGCAACAGAGTTTAAGAAGAGATTGATAGGGCTGTATGGTAATGCAGCTAATTTTATTGAAATCAAAACATTTCATTCCTACTGTTTCGATTTGTTGGGGAAAGTTGGCAGTATTGAAAAATCTGATGAGATACTTAAAACAACTATTGAAAAGATCAAAAATCATGAAGTCGAGCAGAGCCGGATATCTAAAATGGTTCTTGTAATTGATGAAGCACAGGACATGGATGTGGATGAGTTTAATCTGATTAATGCACTTATTGAGGAAAATGAAGATATGAGAGTGCTTGCTGTGGGCGACGATGATCAGAACATTTTTACATTCAGAGGGGCTGATTCTGTCTACATGGAGAAGTTTATTACTGAAAAGAATGCAAAAAAGTATGAACTCTTTGATAATTTTCGGAGTAAAAGCAACTTAGTCTCATTCTCTAATCAATTTGTCAAGACCATAAACCATAGATTAAAAACGTTACCAATTGTCGCATATGATAAGGGAAATGGGATTATCAAAACAGTAAAGTACCTGAGCACTAATTTAATAGTTCCTACTGTAAATGATATCATTTCGACTGACCTTTCCGGAACTACATGCATTTTAACCCAAACAAATAAGGAAGCTCTTAACATTACAGGTCTACTAATAAAAAATGGATTCAAGGCTAAGCTGATCCAAACTAATGACGGTTTCAATCTGTACAATCTTTTAGAAGTCCGTTACTTCCTTGGAATACTGAAATCAATGGATGATTCTCCTTCAATTTGTGATGAAACCTGGGCAAAAAGTAAAACTGACTTATTCAGAAAATTTTCCAATAGCTCAAAATTGGAGATCTGTAGAAACCTTATAAAAGACTTCGAATCCACAAATACCAGGATCAAATATTATTCTGATTTAGAAGTGTTTATACGCGAATCAAAATTAGAAGATTTTTTGGGGGAAGATGGAGAAACAATCTTTGTATCAACAATACACAAAGCAAAGGGTAAAGAGTTTGCCAATGTATTTATCATGCTCGAAAATTGTGACCTGACAAGTGATGAAAAGAAGCGACCGGTATATGTCGCAATGACAAGAGCCAAACAAAGCCTTATTATCCATCACAATAGCAATTTCTTTGACAGATTTCAAGCTGAAGGACTTGTTTCAATAGTTGACCAGGAAAATTACCAACCACCAGAAAAGATCTCGATGCAATTATCATTTAGTGATGTCAATCTCGGATTCTTTGAATACAGGCAATCCCAGATTAATCGTCTAGTTCCAGGTGATATTTTAGTTATTAAGGACGAAGGTTGCGCTAATAATTCAGGAGACATAGTTTTAAAGTTCTCAAAGAAATTTAGCGAGACTATCTCTCAGCTTAAGGATCAAGGATATCTCTTAAAAAATGCAAGAATTAATTTTATCCTTTATTGGAAAGATCCCGAAAAAGAGAAGGAATCAAAGGTAATTCTGCCAGAACTGGATTTTGAGAAATAAGATATTGCTTATTCAAGCACATTTATAAAAGATGACTGAACTGTCGTTTTTTGAAATAGTAAAATTGATAAGTGAAAAGAATTTTAAAACCATAAATGTTTGTGGCTGTCCCGGGTCTGGTAAGTCGACTTTATCGATACAACTTTCGCAAATATTGGGTTACAAGCTAATTGATTTAGATGATTTTTTGTATAAGGCAAACTGTAATCGCAAATCAAAAGACGAAGACATATTAGAATTAAAGCAAATATTAGATGAACAAAATATCTTAATAGATGGGACCTACAGTTCTACTATTGAATACAGAATTGATAGAGTTGATTTATTCATATTTACCAAAAGAAATATTTTATTGAGTTTATATAGGTTTTCAAAACGACTTTTAAAATCGAAAAAATTAAAATGTGGCGAAAGATTAACTTGGAAAACATTAACTCTTATACTCAACTACAAAAAAATTGAGAATGATATTTTTATAATACTAATTCCAACTGGAAAGTTAGTAATATATACAGGAATATGAAAGATCTACGACTTTGGGCAAATTATTACTACAATATGGGGTTTAATGTAACTCATATTATACCTAAACTAAATGAAGGAAAAGCAAAACATCCCTACAAATCACCTACCAATGATAGATATAAAATAGCAAACATAAGACAACCTCTTGCCGAAATGCAAAATTTAAATTGGGAAAATTCTACAGGTATTGGTGTTGTTCTTGGTTTTAATAATATAAGAGCAATTGATTTTGATTTTTTATACAAAGAGGGCGTTTCTAGAATTTATCCTCCCCAACCTCCAGACTACACTAGAAAGTATTATTTCAAAAATAATGACACTTTCATTGAATATACATTAAATCTACTAGGATTACCCAAAAACTATGAATGGGTAATAAAAACTCCCAGCGGTGGATTTCATATAATATTTTATGCTCCCTATCACAAATTTTATTTAAAAGAAAACTTGACGAAAGCATTTACTCCTAATGCTCTCGTTCATGAATCAGTTGGACTTAAGCATATTGAACTGAGATGGGATAAACATTTAGTATTACCCCCATCAATCAATGATAAAGGGATTAATTATGATTTTTATTTTAAAATAATTCCAAAACATTTTCCCCAAGAATTATCATTAAAAGATATTAAGGCTCTACTTGATGAAATGTGTTATGATGAATATGACAATAAAACTAAAGCTGGTTATAACCTCTATAGGAGTAATCACTACGATAATAACGATGAAGAAGCTATCCAATTTTATGAAGAAGCTGAATTTCTAGATTTTTCACCAGTTTATTTTAGATTGGACAAAAAGAAGATTTAAATAATATTCCAGACGACTGGATAAAATAATGCATTATGGATGGAATAATTATCTTACAAGTTTACATAAATAGCTTTGTCAGAAAATTTCGCGCCTATAATAATGACGAATTTTTAATTACCATTTCAGGCCTAAATAGGTTTATTCATAACGATGATAAGGTTTTAACGTACTTGTGTGAGCAACTCCAAGAAAACAATCTTACTATAAAATTTGAAGGCAATCACGATAGTATCAATCACATAGACGTTACTTGCAATAATATCACAAAGGATACATCCTACAATTTTAAATATCAAATCCAAAATCTACCAACCATTGTTGAACTTTCAAGTAAAACAGGTATATCCGTCGTTGGAATAATCAGTATGAAGATTATTGCACAAATAATTAGCAAATTAAAAATATTATATAAAGCTATTGTTCTTGATTTAGATGATACATTATGGAAGGGAACACTATCCGAAGTCGGGATGAATGAGATTAAAGAAAATATGTACTCTTATCATGGAGCTCCATTTATAGCATTTATGAATTTTATTAAAACGCTAGCGAATGAGCTAGGCTTATTTATTACAATATGTTCAAGAAATGATTCTAAAATAGTGCAATCAACCATAGCAGAATTGGATGAAAATATTTTTCCAATAAAAAATCATATTGATTACATTATTGCTAATAATAATGATAAAAGTGAGAATATAAGAAAAATAGCAGAACAACTCTCCATTTTGCCAAAATCAATCGTATTCATTGACGATAATCAAATAGTTAGAGATGAAGTAAAAAATAAATTGCCAGAAGTTTTTGTACCTGAATGGACAAATCATTGTGAATTGGTTACTCAATTAATTGTCGGATGTATATTTGAAAGAGTTGAGTTGTCGTTAAACTCGCAGAATAGAAGAAAACAATATAAAATAATACAAACGGAACGGACTCAAAACTCTTTGCCTTCGCTAAATGTCAAAATAATCATCGATGACAAACATACTGAATCCATTAAATTATACTCTAAATCAAACCAATTCAAATTCTCGCTAAATGATGATAAGTTTGATAGTGATGCAAAATCGTTGTATTTTGAAATATATAGAGGAAATGGTGAAAATCTGGGAATCTGCTCAGCAATCACTTACACCATTTCATACAACACATTTCTAATTCACAACTGGGCAATAAGTTGCAGATATTTTGAAATAGGTCTTGAAGAGTTTATTTTGATGTACATACAGAATATTGCTAATGCAAATATGATATTCATTAATTATCAGTATTCAGAATACAACCAAAAGGTCAGAGAACTGATGGCTAAATATTCGGATGCGTTCAAGAAGAACGACAGAAACGATATAATTGAAATATTTTTTACAAAAGAAATTGAGGTTAATATTAACAAAAACACGAACTTAAGAAGTAGATAGAATGGAAAAGCGAAAATTATACACACTTGGCTATACGTCATTTCAAAATGGAGCTGTTATTGACATTGAAAAAATGTTCAAAACATTAAAAGAATTTAATGTTACTCATTTGATTGATGTTCGCTCTATGCCTTATTCCAAGCAGTATCCACAATGCAATGCCGACAATTTAAAAGTTGCAAGTAAACATTTTTCCATTTCATATGGTCATATGCCAGAACTGGGAGCAAAAGCAAGTCCTATGCAAGATGTTTTTTCTAAAGCGACTGATATATTTTTTGAAAGGATATTTCCTATTCCAAAAAGCAACAGACCCGAAGATTCTGAACTTAATGCTGATGAAGAAATAGTAGATTTTCAAAAATTTAGGAAAGATGAATATTTTTCCGATGGAATAAAAAGAATTGAAACTGCATACGATAATAATTACACTCTTGCCCTCCTGTGTAGCGAGAAAAGACCAATTGACTGTCATAGATATTTTTTGGTAAGTAAAAAGATTGAACAAAAGTTTGGAGACTGGTTAGATGTAGAACATATTATTCAAAATGAAAGTGATAAAATTGCCACTGTCTCTAATGAAACTCTAAACAAGCAATTATCTGAAATAGTATTAAATAAATCTGAAATTAAAAAATTAGATGTTTTAAATTCTTCCATTTTTGACCAAGCAAAAATTGAAAATTATTTTGGAAATACACAACAAGAAAAAGTAAATGACTTCTGTGACAGATACTGGAACTTAATGCACGGATGGAAAAAAGTAAGAAATACTAACAATAATAATTTTGAAGACTATGATTAATTTATTTAACATTGGTTTTACCCAGAAAACAGCAAAAGAATTTTTTGGGATTTTAAAAGACAATAAAATTGATTGTCTTGTTGACATTCGATTAAACCCAAATGGGCAGTTGTCACGCTTTGCATTTGAGAAGGATTTGCCTTACTTTTTAGACAAATTAGTTGATGGCTGCAAATATGTACACAGAGTTGACTTAGCTCCTCAAAATGAATTGTTAAAAGAGGTAAGAACAAAAGGTTCTGCTATGAGTAAAGATTATAAATTGTTTGAAAAGGAGTTTAATCAATATTTAGAAACAAAGTCAAAGATTGGAAATTTTGTAGAGCAGTTTAATAAATATCAAAATGTTGTCCTTCTTTGCTCAGAACATACAACTGAAAAATGTCATAGAAGATTAGTTAGTAATATGCTTCTTAACAAGTTTAGTAAGGATATTAAATTTGGAGGAAATTTGAAATGAGAAAGAGAGTATTATTATTAGCAGTCAGTTGTAGAGAGGGCGGTTTATGTCCAGGTGGACTTGACTTAGACGACCCAATGAAATGGATTCGAATAGTTAGGGATGATGGGCATGCAAGTGCTGTTCAAGGGCGTGAAGTTGACTTTGCCAAACCTCTTGATATTATTGAGTTTGATGGTAGGCCAATGCCACAAGGTAAACAGCAAGAAAATTGGGTAATTGATCACAATTCCTGCAAGAAAACTGGAAATAGAACCCAAGATGTTTTAGATTGGGCGCATCAGCAGTACGCCTATAATGGTTTTTGGGGAAATTATAAAGCATTTTTAAATGAACAGGAGTTTGCTGATGTGAGCACCCCTTCAGAATCAATAATGAAAGTTTCTAATGTGAGAATTTATAGAAATGAACGAGGTGGTGCAAAAATTGATTTTGATTGGTCAGGTGCAAAATTCAGAATTAAGGGAGTTTCTGTGACAGATCAAGATTTTTATGACAGAATAAGAGGGGGTGATGTTACTTTTGACAATGCGTATATTGTAATTTCAATACCAAAATATTGTGATTGGACTCTTCCTGAAACAGGCGAAAAGCGAGCCTATAAATTTGTAAGTAGGATTTATAAAATTTAGTTTGATAAATGAACCACAGCACACTATAAAGTATATATTCCATAAGGGTTTAGATTATTAAAAATTATACAACATTTTGCAAGCACATTTAAAAGCCGCACAGGCTAATGCCCTACCAAAGCTTTTAAAAGAGCTTGCAAATCAGAACCTGTAGAATTTTAAAATTTTTCTCCCTCGCGCCGTCGCAATATAATTTCTGCACCAGGACTAATAAAAACAGTATTTGTTCACCTTGACAATATTCTGGTACCGAGACAAATAATAAAGGCCTGGCCCATAACACGGACGGTATAATTCATAAGCTCGTCACGGTTTTTGCTTTTGCACCTGCTCCCATGACAGATTTGTAATGACTTTTACCGCGACCGCGCCAGTGCCCGCAATAAAACTCAGTTTACCTTGACTTGTTTCCTGCCCCTGATCAACCTTGTACCGCGACACTCGTATAGGCCACAAAGTTTGTACCTGGACGGCAAAAACCGCGCCGTACTCTCCTCGCACCGTGACAGATTACTGGCTAAAGAACCAGGACCCTGCCCGGATGCTTCGTCGAGTAACGCTTACGAAATTATACCGCCGGGCCGTTATGCCCAATTCATAAACGAATCCATGAGAGAATACTTCAAAAAAAATCTACCAAGATTATCACTCGTTCTGATAGTCGTCTTCTTCATCTTCAATATCCTTACTCAGGTGTTCCAGGAATTCAGCAACCTCCTCTTCTTGTATCCAACTAACCTTCATGAACCTTTAAATTGGTATAGGTTCATTTCATATCCATTATATGTGGGTGGACTGCTTAAATGGTTATTAAGCTCATTAGCTTTTCTTCTACTAGGTTATTTAATAGAACATAGAATTAAAAGATCGTACTTAATTGGCTTGATACTTCTTTCTTCCATTGTTGGTGGTTTAGTGTATATTTTAATTAATCAGAATGATAGTTATAATATACCAATAGCATCGCCAACTATGATTTCTTGGGGATATTGGGCTGCAGGTATAGTAATTGGCATTAAGTTCTTTAAAGAGCTTAATACTTTTGAAAAGGTTATTCTAATCCTTTATGTTTTAAGCATTTTCAAAATTGATATACAGAACAAAGGCTTTCTATTAGGACAACTATCGGTTATCATAGTAATATCGATCTTGACAATTTTGAAAGTCCAAAAGAAATGAACTGGGCATAACAGGTCGGTATATGCAATTGGCGCTCCGCACCGCGAGAATCTTCTGGTCAAAATGAAAGAACTTTAATGGCGGTGCAGGCTGCCCCGGCTCCCGCCGGGGTCTCCCTACTGGTGTCACGGTTTTTGCCAACGCGAGAATAAACAAATAACATCATAATCCTGCATCGCACCACGAGTGCAAAAACACGCGCCACCGCGATGCTGCGCCAACTGCACATACCGCCGAACGTTATGGCACATTTTGACGCAAGTATATAGCGTAATATCGTGGTTATTAAGGTATTTAAAAAACGTGATGAAAATTGACATTATTACTTATTCGACTGTGAACAAAATCAGAAGGTTTCTACCTTTTCTGATATATTCATATGGTTTGTTGTTAATTTTTACGAATAGATCATCAAGCATAGGAATTCAAATATTAAAATATTCCGGTCTTATAGTAGTCATTACCTGGTTGGTAGTTGACATTTTCATTGACACCTATAAAAAAATTGGAAGCATTAAGCTAAGCAACTATGGCAATTGTGAAATTGAGCTAAATGGCATTAAGAAACCTATTGAAATCAATTCTATTTTACTATTCTATGGTGGGTATAATGGCGAATCCTGTACAATTGAGAAATTGATTACATTTTCTAATGCACGGAATGGAACATGCAATTACCTTATAATTAACAATATTGCATATCAAATAATCTTACATAACAAAGAAGATTGGAACAAAATAAAATCAATTCTTAATGAGTTGGACTCAAAGAATAAAATCACAGATTATATAATTATGAGGTTCCCTGATGTCTTTAAATGTCTTTATAATATTGGGAAAAAACCATTCGAGAAATTCTTAATACAATAAGAATAAAACGTGCCATAACAGGTCGGTATATGGCATAGGCGCTCCGCACCGCGAGAATCTTCTGGCTAAAGAAGAACGCTAAGTGGGTGGCGGTGCGGCCTGCCCCGGCTGCCGCCGGGGACCCCCTCAAGGTGTCACGGTTTTTGCCAACGCGAGAATAAAGTAATAACCGCATAACCCTGAATCGCACCACGAGTGCAAAAACACGCGCCACCGCGACTCTGCGCCAACGCCACATACCGCCGAACGTTAGGGCAAATTATGAAATCCCAGGAAGAAAATGAGACTTGGCTTTAAATATTCATGGTCAGAAATGGCAATCCTTCAGGATAATTGGGAAAATCTAGCAAGGCAACTTGATGGCACTTTTAGTACTCTCAAGGTTCGCTCCGTTGCTAATACAAGCGATTCAACAAGGAAATTCAAACTAACAATTCCTACTGACGGAGATCAAATTACTATTCTTTCAACTGAATTTAATCCACTTAAATTGAATTGCACTTTCAATTTTAATTCTGACAATGAATTCTTGATCTACCCAGAAGATTTCACGGATAAAATAAGTAAGTTTTTTGGATACAAAGAGATTCGATTAGATGATCCCGAATTTGATAAAGCATTCATGATAAGAAGTAAGAACCTAGAGTTTGTTAGAAAATTACTTTCAATCAGAATGAGAAGATTCCTCTTAGAGAATTATGTTACCAATTTCAAATATGAAAACCAAAAAAACAATTCTATTCTTGAACTTAATGTAACAATTGATGAGCTTGATAACAATAAGATGTTACAAGCAATTAACATCTTCAATGAATGTACTTTAATACTAAAAAATAACTTGCCCTAACAGGTCGGTATATGTCATTGGCTTTTCCGCACCGCGAGAATCTTCTGGCTAAAGAGGACTGTTAAGTGGTTGGCGGTGCGGCCTGCCCCGGCTCTCGCCGGGGACCCCCTCCTGGTGTCACGGTTTTTGCCAACGCGAGAATAAAGTAATAACAATCATAACCCTGCAGCGCACCACGAGTGCAAAAACACGCGCCACCGCGACTCTGCGCCAACGCCACATACCGCCGAACGTTGGCAACAATATTGGGAAAATTTGCAATTGGTTCATATTTGATGTAAATTTGCATCAAAACATAATAAGATGGCAAGGCAAAGTATCTCTTTTACCAAACCAAATGATGAGTGGCTGAAATC
>Ga0209408_1000940_pt1 | contig 19799 bp, 15 predicted proteins | sample AD_UKC107_MetaG_FD_184422 | JGI IMG/M metagenome (GOLD analysis project Ga0209408, IMG submission 184422) | Active sludge microbial communities of municipal wastewater-treating anaerobic digesters from Hong Kong - AD_UKC107_MetaG (SPAdes)... | ecosystem: Engineered > Bioreactor > Anaerobic >... | reverse complement strand
ATTCGTTTGTACTCATTGGCTATGTCCTTAAACTTTCCTTTCGGGCTTTTTAGGCTCTCAATATCGCTTAATGACAAGTAAAGCCATTCGTGTTTTTTAATTTTCTCTTTAATGGAATAATACTTTCGAACCCGCTTGTAAGTGATGCAAAGTTTAACCGGGCAAAGGTTGTCAGTTGTTCTCTTTGATTCGCTCTTTTGAATGTAAATGTTTGCTGTTGCTTGCATGGCATATTGTTTTTATGTTTGTGTATGCAGTGAATACACATTTGAATACACAAAAATAGTAAAATTATCATAAATAAGCAAAAAAATATAATAAATAAAATGTATTTATACACTGATAATCAAATATATTAATGTGTAGCCCATAAGTACCGAAAAACAATAGTTTATGATTCATAATCATGAGGTCGGCGGTTCAATCCCGCCTCTCGCTACCAACAAAATCAGGCACTTATATCAATTTTGGTATAAGTGCTTTTTTATTTGCACATGTGCCCCTTAAGTTCAAAAGTGACAACTCCTAAGTTCAAAAGTGACAAAAGTGCACAACAATACCTCTGCTTACTTTTTATAGACTAAATATTGCAGAAAAATACATAGCCTTTTTTGTGCAGAGTCATCTTTTTATCAAAAAGCTAAAAAGCACACTTATATTGCCCCTCGAATTTTTGTAACTTTGCTTTTGAAAAAAAATTGGTACTCATTTTTACATCTTTCTGCTTTTTATCTCTTTAGTGTTTCCTTCTTGCCTTTGGCTATAGTCGTTCGAGCAATCATTTGACTTTTTACACATATCCTAATAGTAACTGTATTAAGTTAATAAAGGGCAGAAATCATGGAGAAAGAATTTAGCATTGGAGCTCCTAGCTCCATTATGTTCCATCAGATTACCAATCCATTGGTAGCAGAAAAACTCTTCACAGGGTTTGATGAATTTCACTTTGTGTCATACACTACCTCTTTCCGAGTGCTACTAAAACTTTTTAAAAGCAATAAATTCAAGAAGATTGAGGGTATTATTGGCGAAAACATGACCGATAACTATAAAAAAGAGTTGAAAGACGATTTAGACTCCGTTTCATCTATAATGAATAAAATTAAGAGTAAAGAATGGCTGATTTACATTAAGAAAAAGAACAAGGCGACAATCCACGATAAGTTCTACCTGCTTCAAAACAAAGACATAACAAGGGTTATAATAGGAAGCCCAAATTTAAGTGAGACTGGATTATACGGAAGGGGGCAAAAGAATATCGTACTATCAATTGATTACAAACACCCAATTAATCAGACAAACAGTAAGGTAATTGAACACTTTCTTGAATACATTAAGAGTTTAAAGGCTGACTGTGATCTTTTTATGCAAAATCTTATCAGTTTGATTGAAGGGGATGAAGAGGACATTGAAAACAGGGACAGAATAATTGAGCGCTGGCTAAGCGAATCGGATGAAGAGTTTAAGGAAAACGAAACAAACAAGGTTATTAAAGAATTAAACGATCAAGTTTTAGATCGTCATATTGATGGTCAATCCAGTTTTACTATCAAACTTCCTGAGAGTAAAAGCTCCCAAAAGGCTCTTGATAAAATTCTACCTGAAAATCTATTCCATAGAACTGCTGACCATAAGATTGTTATAAATACTAACAGCTACTTTAAGCACATTAAAGAAATTGTGCAATACCCACTAATGCAAATAAAAAACCGGAATAATGAAAGGATAGTATTTCTTACATTAGAAACCGACAATGCTCGATTATGTACATCAATTCCAGAGTCTAGCCAGAATATCTACATGGCTCTCGAGAATCTTGAAGATTTTTGTAATACGGTGGAACTTGGTCAAACCGAGAATCCTTTTAGGGCAAAGATGGTGTTCTACGAGGCTATACTCTATTTTCTGAATGCACCATTTTCGCACGAACTCATGAAGGCAAAGAAAGAAACTGTTGGAATAGCTGACGATACTGGACTGCAGTACCTGTTTGTTTGTGGTCTTGGCGCAAACAGTAAAACACAGCTGATACGATACATGCTAAAGGTGCTTACCGGACAACTTATTGATCCATTGCCCGTTGATCAGTTTACATCAAAAAAGGTTGATTTCATTTCAAAACTTGGAACAGTATTCCCAATAGTTGCAGATGATGTAAGGAATGAAAAGCTTAGCGCACGCGAAGATCTATTTAAGAATTACTGGGAAAAACATTGGAGCCACGAAAACGACTGCCCTCAGATAATCGTAACAACCAACTACCGAAATATTCTAAACAAGGAGTGGGCAACCAGGCGAATCAAAGGACTTGACTTTGATGTTGTTTTTAAAAAGAACCAAGAAAATTCGCAAAAGCTAAATAAAATTATGGCCCTGCCAAATCCAATTTTCGAATACTTCTCCTATGATTTTCTTAATAAAACAGATATAAAGAAATTCTTCAGGGTTGAAGATGAGTTGAATGTTGCTAGGCATGTAATGAAGGAACTATACAAAAAAGCTGGAAGAACATTACCAAAATATTTTCCAGAAAAGCCTGTTGAAGAGATGTTTGACAAAAACTGGGAGAAATGGGTAAAAAGTATAAAGTTGGGTAAGATGAAGATTAAGTATAAGAACAAGACAGTTCAAGTTCTCTTCTCACACGACATGAGGTTTGAGATTCAGCCCCACCTAAAGGCTCTCCCACAGGAATTGGTAGCCGAAGTTCATGGCGATATGATAATCTGCGATAGAATTAACGAGTTTAAAGAGTGGCTCTACAGGTCGGATGGAAAAGGTGGGTTATGGGATAGGCTATTTAGCTAAAACAAAAAGGGTGATTCTAGATTGAATTTCTGTTTATAAATCAAGTTTATGAAATTGAATTCAATAAAGAGGCAAATTCTCTCACTTAATCATTATAATATGCAGGGGGGGTACTGAAACCTACGTAAATTTATTATAATAGGTTTTCTTTCCCCTGTTACAGGTTTTTACACCCATTTCAGAAAAACAAAAAATCACAATTAATTGTATGTTAGATTATTGTGGTTTTCTAAAAATTTCAACAAACAAACAGGGGGGGCTGAAAGCTACGTAAGGGGGTGGTCTGAAAGCTACGTAAATATTCTTAATGAGGTTAAACCGCTGTACCCATTAAATCTTAGTATTGTTTTGATAGATAATACTTTTAAATGTTTTGTGTTCAACAATAACGCATGTTCATTGTCAATGAACGCCGTTTGCTATTGAACGAATATTGAGTATTGATAGATATTTTCTCCACGACACGCCCTGTCGCACTCTCATTTTATCTTTGTCCAAAACACATAATTATGGATTCAATGGATTTACTAAACGATATGCTTAAGTAGCATGAAACAACCGCATCGGAGTTTTTAAAACTGTTTAAAAGGCTAAAGGCTGACTTCAACCTCAAGTTTATTTTTATAAATCTGGAAAAATATAACGAGGAAAGGATGGCAGAGCATCAGCAGAAGAAGTTGGAGGCAGCCAGTCAAAGGAACTTTGAGCATACCGCATGGCATCGAACCATAGAGGATGAGTGCAAGGAGTACATGGACCAAAAGAACAGCCTAAATGTAAACAGTCTTATTTTTATTCATAATGCTGGGTTTTTGTTCTACTTTTACTTTGGAAAGTTTGAAGTAGAAGATATTATGAAGCAGATACTTGCTGGATATATTCATGCAAAACACTGAAGACAAAATACTTAGCAAGATTATATGCTGGAGTTGTACCTAGTTTATAAAAATGTAAATAAATGATATGAAAACTAGCAGCCGAAGACTAGCCCAAGACTGGAAGTACCCTCGTTACTCAAGGTTCGAGGAGCAACTAAGAACTGCAGCCAGCAGTTGGTTTGAGAACAAAGGATTTCCTGTACATCCAAAAATGAAGTACTGCCTCGATAGCCTGGATAAATGGGAAATGAACATCATTTTACCCGAGGTGTCGAACTATATCGTTGATGTAAGGCAGCAAAAGGAGAAGGATAGTAAACCATTTCCGCTTCACAAGTATGCTCATCACGGTTTAAGCAGCCAGGCAATGGTTTTTAATCTGGTTGGTCCCTTAATTGTTAGAAATGATTATGATCCTTTGATAGAAGTTTTGAGAAGCAAAGGAATAACTATTAATGAGGGAATTGAAGCCGAATTTGAATACGAGGACAGAGATGTATTCAACGAGAATACTGGACAACCAACTTCCATAGATCTAATAATTAAAAATATTGGGCAGAAAAAGGAGCCATTTATCTTCATTGAAAGCAAATTGGTTGAAGCTGAATTCGGAGGCTGCTCAGTTTTTTCGAAAGGCGACTGTAACGGTCGAAATCCTGTAAATGATAAATCCAGCTGCTTTTTGCATTTCATTGGCCGAAAATACTGGGATTTAATGGATAAGCATGGCTTTTCAGATGTTTTACATGATCAAAAGATTTGTATCTTAGTAAATTACTACCAGTTTTTCAGGGAATTGCTGTTAAGCATTGAGAAAAATGGAACCTTTGTTTTGCTTTAAGATGAGCGTAGCCCTGTTTTTGTCAATTTTGACAATAGGGGTTTAATCCCATTGCTAAAAGAATTTGTGCCTTTAAACCATCAGGATAAACTTGTATTGATAACTATTCAGGAGTTGGTTGAATCGATTTCAAAGCATCAATTACATAGCGATTGGATTGATGAGTTTAAGGCGAAATATGGATTAAGCTAGATTTGAAAATCTAAACAAGAAAAATAATGATTGGTTTAGTCAGAATAATACTACTAGGATTTGCAACTATATCCCTCTGTAAATCTGCAACAAGTAACGACACAAATACATTTCCACCTTACTTGTCACTAAATCAGGAGAATGTATTTGATTGGGTTAAAAAAGCCACGATTCAGCATTCGCCTGATTCCTGGAATTTGCTTATGCTTTACGAAAACCTTCCTCAAAGCAATTCAGCAAAGGGAGTAAATGGATCAACTATTTCTTCCACCAAATCTGTTTCTACATTTTACTACCTGAAAGGAGAATCGCGCTATGAACTTTTAAACAGCATGTCGACCAACGTTCACGAAATTGCCCATGCATATTTTAGCCAAAGCATTTACAATTTTTCCAATAATAGTAACGTGCTACTCAATTTCGATAATGCCGAGCTAAACTTTTACCTTAGCCCCAATGAACTGTACTTTGTATCCTTCCCCAAAACAATGCTGTTCCCAGCAAGGGAACTGGCAAGTATTATTCCCGAGAAACTGAGAACGTACCGGTTCGATACATACATCAATGGCAATACTTCAACTCAAATCAACGGTATTATTGGACTTTTAAACGAGCTTTTCGCTTACAACCTCGGATCGAAATTTACCTTTGAAATGCTTGAAGCATACAAAACTGCCGAAGATTCAGAAAGCGAGGGGTTTCTGAAATGGGTTATGCATTCGCAAAGCTCCATATCGGCATTTTATGAGTTTGATTTTTTTATCAAAGAATATCTGCTTTATATGAAGAGCAACTATTCAACAAACTACCAGCAGCTCATCAAAAACAAATCGTTTGTTAACGCCTACCTAAAAGTAAACGCAGCCTTTGTAATGCTAACTGAAAGTTACCAAAAAACCATTTCAACAGAAATGGAAAGGATCAATTCGCTGGGTAAAGCGCATTGCTACATTGAAGATGGCAGACTTTGGATTGGCTATGAATCCTCCGGTTCATACTCGGGTACTCCAATCTTCTCATCCGACAGAGAATTGCTTTTGCCTGCGCTGAATAGCGATAGATACAGTTTAATAATGAGTGATTTAGAGTAGCTCTCTCAAATTTTATCCCATACGGGACAATTGAACTAGTTGGTTTTGTTTGTTTACCAATATTTTGCCTATATGAGGCAAGTTCAAACAAGCGCCTTGCTCTCTATCTCCTGTCCCGTAGGGACAGTATAACGGTAAAAAAGTATGCGAAAGGAATAAGCCGTGCCGTAGGTACGGGATAATGAAGGTTTACTCATTTGCCAAGTCCCATATTCCTGCTTAAGTCCCAACTTTTTCCAAAATGAAAACAATTACTAAATGTTACAGTTGCCAAATATATTTCATAAACTAACCAAAGTAGATGTAATGGCGTCCCTTAGCTTATGTATTACACCTACTTCATCGGCAAATGTTTTCCAGCGGCTTACGGTTTGGTTTATCTCATCGATAATGTTGGCTGAATTTTTGACACCAATGGATTTTCCTACCGCCAAAAGATCTTCTCTCGTTATTTTTGATCGTTTGCCATTTATGCTTAATGCATGCTGGCTCACCCAATTGCTACCTGGCCGATAGGCATGGCAAAGGTCGTAGGCCGGAGCAAGCTCCCATTTTCCCTCTTCTTTTAGCCGAAAAGAAAAGTTCTTGGTATGATCGTCGCAATTGCGAGCTAGCACATTGAATACCATGCGGCGAAACATTTGCTCCGCCTCGGGGTATGTTAACCTAAGCTCCCGCATGGTTTGAAAAAGTTGCTCGTAGCTATAGCTGGTTACAAGGTTGTAATCGAAATGCTGTAGCGCACAAAAGGTTTGGATGTGATGCTTGATATTGCCCTCGTCCCTATCGAAGCGTTTTGTCATAAAATGCGCCCTGCCATTCTCCTCCAACAACCTCGATGGCATTATCTCTATACCGCATGCCCTTGCCATGTTGTAGTATGCCATCTCTACACGACCATACCCTGTAGTTGCACCCAGCTGTACATCGCTTACACCATCGAACTTAATAAGCCAATGCTCAAACCCTTTGGGTGCATTTGTTTGTCCCGACTTAACCTCGCCTGTTTTTGGGTTATAGGCAATTACCGCCTTGGGCCGTGCTCCGCCAGCTGAAGTTCCTATTCGCAAAATCTGCATTACCGCATCCGCTTCGTCCCTTTGCAAATTGGTGGAGAAACTCTCCTTTTGAGATAGCATCCTCTGCGCAATCTCAACCAAACTATCAATTTCGATAGAGAATGAACGCTTTCCCTCCTTTACTGTAGCAGGCTGGTACTCCAAGGCTCCCATTCCCCTTGTGCCAATAAAGCAGAGCATCTCAACGGGATTCATGCTGTTCTGTGGTCGGCCATTTTGTGCCAGCCATAAGTTAATTAGGTGGTTACCATACCTATCGGGTAACGAATCGGCAAGTAAACCCGGGAGTCCCTTGAATGTATCTAAATCTATACTCTCATTTCGTTTTTTTAGCACGGGGAAAGAAAAAATGCTGCTTGGTGAGCCAATGGGCATTTTTAAGGGTGCCAAATCCAATTTTTTGCTCTTGAAGTTTGGATCGTACTCGAATACAGCAACACCCGCGCTTTGATTCCACGCAACTGCTCCCACCAGATGACCCCATATTTTCACCTCTGCAACGTACATGCTTACCAATCGGTTTGTTGGGTTGATTCCATGTTTTTACCTCTGGCTCGTTTCCTTTGGCTTTTCTGCTGTTTGGCTAAAGTTAAGGGGCTTATGGTTTGCTGCAAGCAATACCTAAAAAGTACAAATTTTGCAAGCCAGTAGTTCATTCTTTACTTTGTTTTAACCTTTTGCCGTGTTCAGTTAGCCGATATTTTTGCTTTGGGTGATTAGGGCTATCAGGGAAAGTCATTTCAATAACTTTGGCTTCCAATGCGGGTAGAATATATTGTAATCTGAAATTATCATCGTGCTTGAGCTGAAGCATTTTCTGTATTTCAGATCGTTTCATTTCTCCGTCCAATACTTTGATTAATTTTATTACTTCCCCAGTAACTTCCCCAGTAACTTCCCCGGTAACTTCCCCGGTAACTTCCCCGGTAACTTCCCCAGTAACTTTTTCTGCGTGAAAAATGGGTCTATAAATTATGGCACAAAAGGAATCTTCTTGAATAAATTCGGGTTCTTTTAGACCGTTGAGGATTGCTATTCGAACCATATCGGCAGTACCAGTTCCAATACGTTCGATATATCCAGCCAAATACATTGGATGAGCCAAAAGGGGATTTGCGGGTATGGAAGGATGACGTTTTTTTAGTTTCTCGACAGTCCATCCCAAGGGTAAGGAACCTGGATTCCAAATCTCCAAGCGATCCTTGAACAGCATTACCTGAACACTACCATTGCTTGTATAATCGCGATGTGCTACAGCATTTACAATTGCTTCGGCAACAATTTCCTTCGGAATTTCATAACTCCCCGGAATTTGTATGTGTTCTTCCCTAGAACCAATTCGGTAGTTGAGCTTTGAAAGCACAAAATCAACAGATTGATTGACTAGTTCGAACACATCGCCCCTAAAAACTTGGTACGAGGGGATAGGCTTTGACACCTCTGTTCCGTGGAAATGGGCACAGCGAACCTCGGAATTAATAAAAAAGCGCTGGGGTTCATTCCCAAAAAGTAACATTGCAGCGTTGCTGATGCGGTTTTCGTTGATTAGATTTAAATGGGTAAGCACATCCTCAATGGGGGTCTCCTCTGGCAGAGAAAAACCTCTCTTTGAACGGGCAATACGAACCAAAGTACGAACCTTCTCCCCATCTAAATCGGCCAAACTAGCTTGAGAATTAAAGGTAGCATCGAAAGGTCCGATACGGATAATCTCTTTTTCTTCGAGATATCTTACCAAAGAGGCATAAACAGCAGATTTCAACTCTTCAACCGTTCCAAAGCGCTTGCGCACCAAAACCTCTTGCGCTTTTAAAATAAATGCGTTTTGTTTAGGATGCCGCTCAGCTAAAGGATAGTCTGAAAGAAATACCAATCGTGTTTTGAAACCTGCCGTGGCCTCGTCAAACTCCCTTTCGGTAGGCGAAATACCTTCGCGATCCTCAAAACCATAGGCTTTGCCTAGTAATGCAAGGTAAATATCGCTATTGCCCACCTCCTTTAAGTAAACCGTATCGACACGCTGATCAATAGCCGGCAGTAGCTCGAACAGGAATGGCTCAAAAAATTTACCAAGCAGCGGATCTGAAAGCAAATAGTCATGCAGCACTTTTCGCTCATGCGAAAACTCAGCCTGCACACTGCTTATGAATATTCTTATTCTACTCATCTGGTTTCATTTTTTTTGCTTACCAATCGGTTTGTTGGGTTGATTCCATGTTTTTACCTCGAGCTCGTTTCCTTTGGCTTTTCTTCTGCTTGACTAAAGCCAATGGGCTTATGGTTTGCTGTACCGAGAATACCTCCATTACATGCAACTTATCTAGCACCCTAAGCACTTGTATTAGGGTGGCTAGCGTAACCGTTTCGCCACGCTCCAAAAGGCTAAGGGTTGAACGGCTAATGCCCGCATCGCGGGCAAGTAAATGCTGCGTTCTGTTTTGCTGCAATCGATGATGCCTCACAAAGCCACCAATAAGCTCTGCAAGTGCCTTATCGCTCATTGATTGGTATGAACCGTATGATTTATCAGTCATTATAAAATATATACAATATTTATGAATGATATTTCATACAAATATAAAGATTTTTTTAATAAAAATCAACTCCTTATTATTCTGAATATTCTTTACAAATTACTTTATGTTCATATCCCCATTCATCCGTATCTTCAATATACTTTCCAACAATCTCAATGGTATCGCCAGCAGCTAGTTCGATAAGGCAGCGATATTCAGAAGGAACATCGTAATTCTCATAATTATGCTTGACCGACTTTAATGTAAGCTGCTTAATTTGGGGCACAGGGATAACAACAGTAAACATTATTCTTTTTTCATCGGCTTTTCTAAATGAAAATTCTACAGATCCTGGCAAATATTCCAAGCTCAGGTATGGATTATTCCTAATATATGCCTGATGTTCCCAAAAAACAAACCTGCACTCATTTTTATCGATACGCCAGAATAAAAAAGGCATGGTTAAAAATGCTGGGTCGTTATCCGAATGGTAACCATTCATTATTTGAAGTTGGGAATTTGAATAAACTAATTCCCCATAGTTTGTATTGTTTCCCATAAGCTGTATCAAATTGTTTTATTTAAGTTACTTCCATATTAATGCTGTTAAATAACTAAAATATTGGTTGTCATTTTTTCTACTTGCATACTGTTGTTTCATTAAAAAATTTTCTTAAGTTCGTTTATTTCATCATCAATTGATTCCATAGCTAAAAGATTGATTTTTCTGTAACTTACTTAACCCAAATTTTCGATTTCACAATACGTAGTGCCAACCATATAAAAGCTGCCAACTTCGCCCCATCAGAAACAGTTTATGGCTTCAATCTTTTCACCTCGCGGTCAAAATCACTTTCGTAGTTTTTATCCTGAATCACCCTGAATTTTTCATATTCCTGTTCAGCTTTTAGCTTTGCTTCGAGCATAGAAACCTTACCCTTGTCTTTTAGAATGGGGTAGTTTGAAAGTTCAAGAAAACCATCTAGAAATTTTGCCCATTGATGCATATTAAATGCGATGCCTCGCTGAGCATTATTCTCAGCCAAATCTAAATAGGCCGAAACTATACGGTTAAGCTCTAAAATATGCTGATGCGACAAATAGTTCTTAGCCACTTTTACATCGCTTTTCATTATTTTACCATCAGGTGCATCTTTCCATGTTTTCAAACCCATATAGAGTTTTGATGCATCGGCCTCACTATAAATAATTTCAGCAGCAGTTAGTCCGGTAATGGCCCAGTGCAACTTGTTCTGCACTGCTGCAAAGAAATATTTTGTTTGCTCACTGTGCTTATCATAATCAGTACTAAGTGCGTACAAATCTGTTATTTTCTGGTAGAACCTGCGTTCGCTAGCCCGGATTTCCCGAATACGCTCGAGCAACTCATCAAAATAATCTTGCCCAAAATTTTTACCCTGTTTAAGCCTTTCATCGTCAATAATAAAGCCTTTTATTATAAACTCATTAAGAGTTTGAGTTGCCCATTTACGAAAATCAGTTGCTTGTGCAGAATTAACCCGATAACCTACTGCAAGAATTGCTTCGAGGCGATAAAATTTTGTTACATAAGTTTTACCGTCAGTTGCAGTTGTTTCCAAAATGGAAATAACTGAGTTTTCATCTAGTTCATTGGTTTTGAAAATATTTTTCATATGCTTACTAATAGCTGGCACATTTACCCCAAATAGTATGGCCATAGCTTTTTGTGTGAGCCAAAAGGTGCCATTCTGGAAGTAAACCGATACGTTGATTCTCTTATCCTGAGTGTGGAATAACAGTAAATCTCGGGTTTGCATAATCTGTAATTTTCCTTTTTAAACTTAAAAATACCAAAAAATCATTGTTCTAAGCCAAAGGTCGGTGGAAAAATTTAAATTCCAATCCTATCTTGATTTTATGCTCCAGCTAAAGTAGCTGTTCTGCAAAATCCATGCTTACCATTTAGTTTGGCGGGTTGAGTTATTGAATAGCCATAACCTTATGCACTCGACGATTGATAAACAGGCTTGGAGCGTTAAACTGTAAAATGACCTCCCACTCGATTGGAAACGCGCGGGAGCGGAAAAATTAGTTAAACACATTGCAAATACCATAAACCTTAAATTAAATTTAACAGATTCTTCCAGTTGGCCTATTTTATTTTCTATCACCAAGCAATACTTTTACCATTCTTTCTTGATGCACTTTTATGTCCTCGTAAATCCATTCCTGCCCCTGTCGAATGCTTTGATTGTCCTTGCATATTTGCATCATAATCATAAATTTAATAGATGCAACACTCACTAGTTTAATCTTTCCTGAAGCATCCAGATAGTGGTCAAGTTTGACTTTTGGGCTCCAATTTGAACCGGAACTGTTCGCTTCACTTCCAATCATAGCGTAGTTACCCAAACAGTTAATTTGCTGTTGACTGGGAGCACCATTTTCTCCAGATGCATTGGCTGTTGGGTAGAAATGCTCTAAACTCCTACGAGTTCTAGAAAAATAAAATTGAGCGAACACATTTAGTCCAAAATCAGCACATCCAAGACTGAAAAAGAAATTCTTTCGTTCTGTACTGCCTTCTTTGGTTTTTTCTCCACGAAGGTCAATGGCGTATTTTTCCCATAGCTTATAGTCAAGATAGTTGAAAATGAACAATGGAATACCCTTTGATTTTGTTGTGCCATCTCCATAGATTGCGGTAAAATCTAAGTTGTTATTATTTGACGCAATATCTAGTTTATTCTGTTTTAGAACCGTGTTATCGAAACTACCAGGTATGGGCGTGTTTATTTCGTTAAGGTTTTTCTTATCCAAATACACATCTCTGAAGTATTTATCAGCCAATCCCGAGACAAAATCACAATATTTGTTAATATCTAAATTGTCCAAGCGGAATAAGTAAAGCAAGCAATAGAAGAGATAATTCTTCCTTTGCCTTGCCGTAAATGATACCTCGAACATTGAGAGTAACTGTACCAGTTTATTTTGAACATCCTTATCATCGCTACGATTTTTTAGATATTCACTTTTGCCATCTTTATGCCAATACTGCAGCTTCCAAGGGTTATTTTCAATAGTATCATCTTCATTTGAATGATGAACGATATAGTTGTCAAGAAAAAATTTTGCCTTCAGCAAGTTGAAACCGAACTTTTTTACAAATTCTGCATCAACCTGCGAATTATAAAATTCATTAATCAATTCTTTATCATCGAGGATAAAGTTTTCAGGCTGAAAGTTACTCTCTTCAATACGAGTGATTTTCAGTACTATAAGTAAAAAATTTGAGAAATCCATAATGGGTTGAAAAGTATCGATTATGTCCTCCTTACCCTGTTGATTATTATCGCCTTTATCATTTATGAGGTCGATGATTGACTTTGTTCCGATGTATTTATCAGCTATTGGTATATCATCAAAGTTATCAATCATCAAATCGCAGTGTTGCTTCCCGAAAATTTTTTCCTCCCGATATTTTTGCTGTATATATACATTCATTTCGCTGCAATACTCCCAAAGACAATTAAACTTTGCCTTGTCATCGGTATTAAGTTTTTCCATAAGGCGGGCTTTAATAATTTCGTGTTTTTCCAGTTGTTCGCCTCTGGAATTCATGATTTCAAAGTAGTGGTTCAAATCTATGTCTTTCGGAACCTGGTAGTGAATCAGGTGAACATTATGTTTAAAATAGTTTTTAAAATCATCTTGATTGGTTTTTGGAACTATCTCATCAATTGCGTCCTTGATAAATTTAAACCCCTTTATTATTCCATAATCTTTTTCCTCAATCTCAAAATTTGGGAAATTTTTTATGGTTTCGTTCGATTTTTTACGCGCACGATAAGTTAATTTATTTTGAAGGGGGATTCCCAATGTCCCAAGTAAGAGATTAATTGTTGTTAGTCGTTGTTGGCCGTCAATCACTTCATATACTTGGTCTCCTTTATGGAAGGACACCAATGTCCCTATATAATAAGTCGGTTTTTTGGCGGCGTAGGCATCATATACATCTTGAATCAGTGAGGAAATTTCATCTTTTTCCCACGCATAGTTTCTCTGATATATTGGTATTTCGTAGGTTGCTTTGTCTCCGTTATATATTTGATCTATAGACAACTCATTAAGTGGCAGAATGTTAGTTTTCATTTTAGTCCTCCAAAAATTTGTTTGTTTTGAAATAGTGGAGATAGTTTTGATATATGCCGACTTCGTTCTGTTCATCCACATTGTTCTTTTTCGCTACAACTTTGCTTCTCGGCAAAGGAGTAACTCTGTCTGAAAGTTCGCTTAAAAGTGAAACAGGTGAATCTGCCTCAGTGATAATTTTATATATGTTAAATGAGTTCGTTAAATCGTAGTTGCCCATAATATAATTTTGCGCCGACAACCAGCCAAGGTTATAATACTGTGCCCTAAGTGAATATGCCCATACAAATGCAAAAATCACAAATTGGTCTAACATTTCCATGTCATTTTTTTCAGGTCGGTCGGTGGGGCAGAACCTATCGACATAAAGCAAAATAGCAGTATCGAACAATAATCGAGTGATACGGTTGCCAACACCGTTTTTGTATGTTCTTAATTCAAGTGTTTTTACTATTTCGTTATCATTGATAAAATAACCCTCATATTTGTCGTTATTCTTAATATCCTTAAGAATTTCAAAATAGTGCTTTGCGTAGTCAAAAAACGACTTCCCTGCCACAATTGGTGTATCTAGCTGAAACGGATTAAAATTCCGGGTGCCTGAAACAAACGGCATTGCAGAATGATTGACCATATCGGCATAGGCAAATGCACCTTTGTAGAATTGGGCGTATGGAAAGTTACCATGCCGAGTTATGCCCTTGAACTTATGGATGTTTTGCTCTGTAAGTTCCCATGATTTGTTGCCTTTAATCCATTCTTTCACGCGATAGAGATAATCACTAAACAATTCCGAGAGTTCTTTTTGTGGTAAATCTTCCCATCCTTTTACAATCTTTTCGGTTTCGGCAATGTCCAAGTTTTTCATTTCACGAAGATGATACGCCTTAAGCAAATCGTGAGGATAAAGCTTTTTGCCACGAGCATTTTGAGAATCAAAGAACTGGAAAGCATCGGATATGTCTTGTGTAATGACAACGATTAGTTCGCAGTTGTTTTTTATATAATCCAGCAGTTCTTCTCTTTCCCTATCGTTGTTAATATTATTGGCTCGTCTTTCCAATGTGCGGAAGTTGTTGGGGATATTACTTCTATTATTTGGATTATAAGCGAGTTCCTCCCCTAAAAAAATAATTGAATTAGCACCCAGAGCCTTAAGCAGTAATGAAAAGGTGATAATTCGCTGTTGTCCATCGACAATGTTGTATTTTGATTCATTATCTTGATGGAGGATGAGCGTGCCCACTCGGTAGGTCTCTTTATTTTCGTTTTTTGCAATAACAACATCGTCAAGTAGTTGAATTACATTTTTTGCTGTCCATTTATAGGGGCGCTGATATTTAGGTATTATTAATGTAATGTTAGGTATTTCTTTACCGTCTTTATCCTGTGTGATTTTGTTGTTCAACAACAAGTCACCAATGTTAGTAATTGCTAGTTTTAAGCTTGTGGTCATATATTATTGTTGTTTAAGATTATTCATTAAAATCGCCTCGATTGCGACTTGATATTTAATGTATGATATATCAGTCATCAAATATTTAAATCACCTTTTCACGCTTTGGGAGACGCGAATCATTATTAAGGTTTTTTTATTTCTTTAGTTTAATTAACCTTGGGTTATAATTCACCTCGAATAAATCTATATTGTCAAAAACCAGTGTTACAAATGAAGAATTTTTGGATTTAAAATGATCTCTAATATCTATAGAATAAATGTGACCTTGATTGCAAATAACATCATAAGCCCATTTGAATTCATCGATTTTCACTTTGCCGTTCTTTTCGTTGCTTGATACTTTTAAGATGTAGCCATCAGTAACATCCTTTATTTTATTAATCAAGCCCATTTGGTTTTGTATACTTTTCCCTTTGAGTGGTTTAATGTAATTATCCCACAAGTCATTAAATGGTAAAATGTTTGTATTGCTCACCTCAAATAATTCCTTTGGGGTATATTTATCTTCCAGGTTTTTAAGATGTACAAATAATAACTCTATCCCTAATTTTTCAGCAACCTTTTTGGCGTCTTCAGTAATTGTGCCATTGTATAGTATTATAGCTCCATGACAGTCAAAATAATTACTAACCCCTCTAAGTTCAAAAACATCTTTTCTGGAAATCTTGGTTTTCGATGTACCATACATTTTAACCTGAACAGCAAACTTTTTTTTATTTCTAATTGCAAAGATATCAACCCCCCAGTCATTTATGCCTGGTGTTACCTCTACAGTGTATCCTAACTCTTCCAGATACTTTGCGCAAAAGAGTTCAAAACTTCTATGTCTGCTCATATGGGGTAATTGAAAATAACCATTATTATATAGTGCCTAATAATTTCAATATTCTCTAATGCTAATGTGTTATATAAAAAAAAGAAAATATCTTATTCCTTTTCAAAATTTTGTTCAAAAGCCTCATTAGATATTAACCATGTTTTGTTTTCAATATCTCTCAGAATAAGATGTGCACCTTTCCCAAAACCTTGAATGTCAATATTGCACGACCCAAAGACATAAAACTCCATTTCATCAACTCTTCTAAAATACTTACAACCTCCAATTCCCTGACAAAAGGAGCTTGCTTCAATAGGAATTCCATTTTTAGCAAGAATAAATGTTACATTTGATTTTGATACTTCTTTTTCATTGAATATTATCTCTACCATAATTGAAATTTTAATATAAATACTCGATATAATTGAAAAAGATAATTTTATTTAAAAAAAATTAAGACTTTCTAGTTACATCTTTAGAGCATCATATCATCCAAAAACTCCGATGTAGGTTCTACGCCAGTTATTAATAAATAATCCCTTGCACGGGTACAAGCAACGTATAGCAACTGTCTTTCCGTATCATAAACCTCTTTTAAATCGGCATCATCACCAACTGATTCTATGCGACTCTGTAGAGGAATAACTTCATCATCGCAAGCCATTACAACAACTGCTCGAAACTCCAGTCCTTTTGCCAAATGCATTGTGCATATTGATACATAACCACTGGTTGTTTCAACATTTTCGTCAAGAATTTTGTATGATAAACCTGCTGCTTCAACAGCTTTTTTTGCTCTTTTTAGTTGTTCCTCAGAGCGGACGAATACACCAATTTCGTTTGGTAAAACCCCTCCTTTTCTTAGTTCATTAATCCAATCTCTAACTTTAAAACTCTCTTCAGACTCTAGCCTAAATGTGTGGATTTGTGGCGAAGGACCATTAAAAATTGAAACAGTATTACTTCTATCCTCAACATTACCATCAAAGTCAATTATTTCAGGATTTAGAAGTAAATCAGCTTTTGACCTAATTTGGTGCGATGTTCGGTAATTGACTTTAAGTGTTTTTGAACGACCTCTTATATCAACACCCAATGAAAGCCACGAAAATGGTTGCTGAAAAATCCTTTGCCCCAAATCTCCAGCAAAGAAAAGAGAATCTGTTCGCGATTTACCAAGGGCTGCGAAAAATCGGATATGACAAACGCTAATATCCTGCGACTCATCAACTACAGCGTAATCAAAGATGGGGTGGTTAGTATTTTTTACAACTTTTTCTAGTTCGGTAAAAAGACCAGCATAAGTAATGAGTTTTCTTTCGGCAAGTTTGTTTTGTACTATCTCAAAAATTGACCAAATGGTTTTTCTTTGTTCCTCAATTAATCGCGTTTTGCGCCCTAGCCGAACAAAATTCTTATAATCGTCCCATTTTTTTAGTTGCCACTCATCAATTACTTCTTGCCATTCTTTTATAAGAAAGTGTAAACTGAATTTAGGGTTCGGAACTTCTGCTGTTGCATTTTTAATAATTTCTGTAATTTCTTCTTGAGTTGCAATTGAAGCATTACCCACCAATTTCTTATACAACCTGATTCCAATAGAATTTATTGAATAAACATCTATTCTCTCTGCTAATTTTGGTTCGTTTGATATAAGCCTATTCAATTTTATTTTTAAGGAATTTGCTAAAGAATCGGAGTAAGTTGTTAGTAGAACTCGTGAGTCAGGATTTGTTTTAGCCAAGTGTACTGCTCTATGTATGGCGACTATTGATTTACCTGTTCCAGCAGAGCCAGACACACGTGCGGGACCGCTAAAAGTTTTGGAAACTACTTGCCGTTGTTCGGGATGTAGGAATATTGTCCATTTTTCCCAAGGGTATTCAAGTGCTCGGCTCAACTCATCAACATTCGACATCACACGGAAACGACGTAATGCATCGGGATGATCGAATGGATTTTCAGTAACATCGACAGATTGTGGTTTCTTTGGCGTTCCTCCTGTAGCAATCTCCAACAAAGATTCAGCAGCCTCCGAAGGCAAGTGATCAATTAATGCCAACAGGGTTAGCTCTGTTGCCTGTTTTACATCATTTATCCACTCATTGGGTACTCCATATTCGAGCAGTTCTTCGGTTGAATAATCTGAGAAAATTAATTTTACCTCTTTCTCTTTTTCAATTTCTTCTTCAATGTATTTTGGAACAATAATTTCCTTAACCATCTCACGCACTTCAACCAATTGGGCTGCGCCTGTTGTGGGGTGAATTTCTAACTTACGGCGCTCTGCCCAGGTGTATGCCTTATCGTGGTGTGCAACAAAGCATATAAGTATGCTCTCCTGCGTTTTATGAACAATAAGCCGAATATCCATATTTACATAAACCGACCAAAAGTTCTTGTCCTTCGATTTGTCGATTTTGTGAAATTGTAAACCTGTACTATCAGGATTAACCTGTAAATCAAAAACCTTTGTCTTTACTAACTTTTGTTCATCGTTGGTAAGCTTGGTTAAGCTATCGGTAAAGGTGTCGGATATTCGGAATTCCATATTGTTATACTTTAAAAACTTTCATTACTTCATCACCCAAATGATTTATAACTTTAATAGCAATCCTTCCATTTTTTGGCTTCTCGAATGGTCGTGAAATATCACTATTTAATGTTTCCCAGGCTTCTTTGTCAATCTCAGCTTTTAGGGTAGTTTTAAGAGACTTATACGGATCGTTGGCTCCCAAAAAGTATGCCTGACGAACAAAGAAACTCTCCTCGTTATAGTCCGTATCAACAAACCAACAAGCTATACCATCAACACCATCGCTAATTACTTCGCCAGTTTGCGGTTTAAACACATCAACGCCCTTTACCTTAACTCTATACTTTCCATTCTTCTCGTCAATCAAGTCGATATCGGGTTCGCCAAATATTACAAAAAGATTGCCTTTGCCTGTATTCTTTAAATCATCGGCCATATGCAAATCGGCATTCATACGTGCTTTTAGAACAGGTATCCGGCCAAGTTTAGAGAATTCGGTTGTATGCGCCTCAAAGTTAAAGGCACAGGCAATAAGTACATCGAAATTTGCATCGGCTGCTTCGCGAGCGGCTTCAACCAAATCGACTCGTTGAACGGTTCCAAACTCGGGACCTATAAAAATTGCGGCACGCTTCTCGTCGTTACCCTCAAGGTAACGCCCTTCGGCGCAAACCAAATCGCCAGGCCAGGGAACCAGCGAAAGGAATTTAATCTTATCATCCTTATGGGCTTGCTGAACACCTGAAGTTTTTAGATTCTCGAGTATCATCTGCCCAAAATCCTTCTTAGCGCCATAGCCAAGTTTTCCTTCAGCAAGCGAATCAATTAGTTCATCGTTCTCGTCAACGCCAAGGGTGCGGAGGGGACTTAAACTCTCAACTGTAAAAGGGCCTGCAACGCGAACCTTTTTCTTATCCTCGTAGGGTTTATCGTACAAGTACTCATAATCGGCCTTTGCGGCTATGGATTTATCCATTTCGTTTTGCCGTGCAATTCGATTATCCCACCATTGTTTATGCAGCTTCTTAACCGTATCGTTCCAACGGTTATCAACCTCACGGGGAATCTCCCACTCCTCCCATTTCTGTTTAAGAATACTATTAATTTGCTCGCGAATTGGCTCAAGTATCTCCTGGTACTTGTCCCAAATCACATCTATCTCGGTATTATTAGCAATGGACTTTAGGGTAATATGCGGAACCCGCTCGTACACAAAACCGTGGCGAATGTTATTGTGGGTAGGCTGCGAACTTGGAGCAGTTTTGCTTACTTCTGCCTCCTTAAGCTGCCCATCGCGCGAATCGGCAAGCAGGTAGTATGGGTAACGTGCTCCCATAATGCGCGCTCGCGCCAAAGCCAAAGCAACTCTTGATGTATCTAAGGTTATCCACCTGCGACCCCACTGCTCAGCCACATAGGCCGTTGTGCCTGAACCACAGGTTGGATCT
>Ga0209408_1000934_pt1 | contig 19906 bp, 9 predicted proteins | sample AD_UKC107_MetaG_FD_184422 | JGI IMG/M metagenome (GOLD analysis project Ga0209408, IMG submission 184422) | Active sludge microbial communities of municipal wastewater-treating anaerobic digesters from Hong Kong - AD_UKC107_MetaG (SPAdes)... | ecosystem: Engineered > Bioreactor > Anaerobic >... | reverse complement strand
CCTTGAGAACCTTACCGAAGTGGAGGTAATCAGGGGGCTTGTGAAAGACGAACGTATTGTAACAAGCGGTTTCGAGACACTGAGTAACCGATCGAAAGTCAAGATCATCAGATAAAACCTTTATGAACGCTATTGCACGATTTGCCGTAAAATATCCGGTAACTGTACTGATGCTTGTGCTGGGTATTGTCCTTCTCGGATTTATTTCGTTCGGAAAGCTGGGAACCGACCTCTTCCCCGATCTGAATAATCCCAAGATATATGTCGAGCTTTCTGCCGGAGAAAAGCCCCCCGAGGAGATAGAAAAAAACTATGTCGATCAGATTGAGTCCCTGGCTATGAGACAGAACAGCGTCACACAGGTCTCGTCAGTGTCACGTGCTGGTTCGGCCAGCATAACAGTGGAATACAGCTGGAACAAGGACATGGACGAAGCATTTCTCGACCTTCAGAAAGAACTTAACTCATTCAGTCAGAATTCCGACCTTGAGGAATTTACAATTTCTCAATACGATCCCAATGCAACTCCTGTAATGATCGTCGGCTTAAAAAATGAGCGGATAACCAATATGGAAGAACTTCGCAAAGTAGCAGAAAATTATATCCGCAATGAGCTGGTAAGAATAGAAGGTGTAGCCGATGTCAGGATCATTGGAAGGGAAGAAAGTGAGGTTGTTATTGAGACCAGCAGGTACATGCTCGAATCTTTCGGACTTACTGCAGATGAAATAGCAACCCAGATCAGTAATTATAACCGTAATGTGTCAGGTGGATCCATTGTAGAGATGGGTACCAGATATGTGGTGAAGGGAGTCAGCGTGCTCCAGGACCTGTCAGATCTTGAGAATATCATCGTGGGATTCAGACAGGCTTCCTCTTCATCTTCAACAGCTGCTGCATCATCAGCTGCACCTGCAGCCACATCAGAAAGGATCCCGGTCTATCTCAGGGACGTTGCGAAAGTCAGTTTCCAGAATAAGGATCCGGAAAACATAGTAACAATTAACGGAGAAAGATGTATAGGACTTGCTGTATACAAAGAACCCAAGTATAATACGGTAGATGCCGTCAAAAGTCTTGAGGAGGCTATAGCAAACATGACACGTGCCCTGCCGGGCTATGAGTTTATAAGGGTTCTCGATCAGGGTAAATATATCGATAATGCTATCGGGGAGGTAAAAAACACTCTTCTCCTGGGTATCCTGCTTGCAGTATTCGTATTGTACATATTCCTCAGACGAATTGGAACCACCCTGGTAATAAGTATTGCCATTCCGGTTTCGATAATTGCAACTTTCAATCTGATGTATTTCAGCCATCTGACCCTTAACATCATGACATTGGGAGGACTTGCCCTTGGAGCCGGGATGCTTGTCGATAATGCAATTGTGGTGCTTGAAAACATAACCAGGTACCGTGAAGAAGGAATGAATCTTAAGGACGCTGTGATAAACGGGACCGGACAGGTTGGAGGAGCAATAGTGGCTGCAACAGTAACCACCATCGTCGTATTCCTCCCTATCGTTTACCTTCAGGGAGCATCGGGTGAATTATTCCGCGACCAGGCATGGACCGTTGCCTTTTCGCTCCTTTCATCCCTCCTGGTAGCATTGCTGGTAATACCCATGCTGGTTTCCGTACTTTTCACCAGAAAGGGTGAAAAGGAAAAACTGTCAGCTCCTGTTCATTTTAACTGGTATACAAGGATACTTGAAAAGGTCATTGATAAAAGAAATCTGATAATCCTGGCTGCCGTGCTCCTGCTGGGCGGAACAGCACTGCTCATACCCCGCCTGGGAAGTGAATTTATGCCTAGATCAGAATCTGCTGAATTCACAGTTGAGCTGAAACTTCCGGAGGGCACAAGCCTTGAAAGAACATCCGGCACAGCTGCCAGAACAGAAGAGATAATAAGGGAACTGCTGGGAGAAAGAATAAGCCTCATTTACAGCCAGTCCGGCGAAGACAATACTTCATCGTCAGGTCAGGCAGAATCTGCCAGTGGTGAAAATACAGCAAATCTCAAGGTGATACTTAAGGATGAATTCGCCGATGAAACTGAAAGTGCTATTGCCCTGATAGAGAATTACCTCAGGGATGTTCCCGACCTGGAAGTGACGTTTTCCAGAGAGGAGAGCGCCTTGCAGGCTGCGCTTGGAACTTCTGAATCGCCCTTTGCTCTCGAAATTGCAGGAGAAGATTATGTCGAACTTGAAGATATTCTTATCCGGGCCCGTTCAATTCTTGAAAATAACGAAGGACTCTATAACTTCACCACTTCAATGGATGAAGGCACACCGGAAGTGGAAGTGTCTGTCGACCGGTTCAGGACCAGCTATTACGGTGCGTCTGTTGAAAACATTGTATCTCAGATAAGGAGTTACCTGCAGGGGTCATCTGCAGGAAATTTTGAAAAAGACGGTGAACTTAAGGACATCACAATAAGTATGGGTGATATCTCTCTCAGCCAGCTTAACGACCTCCTGGTAAGTGCCGGGAACGTCAGGGTGCCATTGAGCGAACTTGCCACAATAAGAAAGGTGCTTACTCCACGCGAAATAACGAGACGAAACCAGTCACGCACATCCTATGTCTATGCAATGGTAAAACCAGGAACAGCCTTTGACAAAGTTGTTAAAGAAGCCGGGGAATCTCTTAAAGCCTTAAGCCTGCCTCCCGACTACAAAATGACCTTCACCGGTGAAGAAATGAAAAGGAAAGAATCAACTTCAAATCTCACCTTTGCACTTATCCTCTCTCTGGTGCTCGTGTTCATGGTCCTTGCCGCACAATTTGAATCAGTCATCCAGCCTTTCATTATAATGCTTACAATTCCTCTTGCAGGCGTAGGGACTATTCTCACTTTCTTCATTCTGGGAAAGCCTCTGAACATGATGGCTTACATCGGAATAATAATGCTGGGGGGAATAGCTGTTAACAATGCTATAATCTTTATTGACAGAATTAATCAGCTCAGGGAATCAGGCATGAACAAAAGAGAAGCAGTAATTGCAGCCGGATCACAACGAATAAGACCTATCCTGATGACAAGCCTGACAACAATACTGGCTCTTCTGCCGCTTACACTCGGGATAGGTGAAAGTGCTTCCCTGAGATCGCCGATGGCACTCGCCGTTATTGGAGGTCTCTTCTCTTCAACCCTTCTTACACTGGTAATCATCCCATCAGTTTACTGGGTTCTTGATTCTTTCAGTGCTTTCATAAGAGGAAAAGGGAAAGCGGTTGCTGAACCTGTCAAATAAAAAATAAGGCAAGAATGGATTTCATTTTAAAGAGAAAGATCCTGATCAGCATGCTCTTCCTGGGGCTGTCGATGCTTGGCTTTATTTCCTACAAAAACCTCTCCATGGAGCTTATACCTAATTTCCAGCTCCCGGGAATGATCGTGCAGGTAGGCACCATGCTTGAAACAGACCCTTCATACATCGAATCACAGGCTGTCATTCCGATAGAAGGAGCAATAGGTACACTCGATAATGTAGAAAAGATAGAATCAAATATCACTTCACGGTATGGCACCATAACTATCTATTTTACACAAAATGCCGATCTGAAATATGCCAATCTCAAATTACAGGAAAAAATAGACATTGTCAGAGGCTCCATTCCCGACGACTTTATCATAAACGTCATCAAGGTAGACCTAGAACAACTGACAAATCAGTTCATGTCGTTGCAGGTCAGAGGAGAAGGAGGTGTCGACAGGATTCGGAATATAGCCGACCGTGAAATAAAACCGAAATTAGAAAACATCGATGGCATTGCAGGAGTTCAGGTATTTGGAGGACAGGAAAACTCAATAGAGGTTCGACTCGATAAGAAAGCCTGCGAGGCTATCGGAATTACACCCAGTCAGATAAGCAGTCTGCTAAATAACAACGGCAGGGATAAAACCTTTGCCGGGAAAGTGGTAGATGGGAATAATGAGTATTTCGTAAACGTCACCTCCGAATATACCGACGTCCATGAAATAGGAAACATAATAGTAAAACAACAGGGTCCTATTCTTCTGAGAGACATAGCTGAAATATTCTACGGTGTCAAGGAAGAAACCTCCTACAGCCGGGTGAACGGAATGGATGCAGTCACAATGAACCTGGTGAATGATAACCAGGCAAACCTGATCCGGCTTTCGCACGACGCTCTCGACGAGGTAAAACAGATCAACAGGGATCTTGCTGCCCAGGGCATCGAAATAGCAGTTCAGTATAACAGTGCTGAGACAATGGAGAAGAATATCGATCAGATAATTAACCTTGCTATAACAGGTGCTGTTCTCGCCGTCCTGATCCTTTGGTTCTTCCTCCGTAACATCAAACTTGTCACTGTCATTGCAGTCTCAATACCAATTTCGGTATATATCGCCTTCAACTTCTTCTACGCAAGAGACATATCACTGAACAGCCTTACACTTGTAGGTATAGCCCTCGCTATAGGTATGCTGGTAGATAATTCCGTTGTGGTTCTCGAGAACATCTATCGCTTGTCGGGTACGGGAAAGGACTATACCTCCTCGGTGAAACAGGGGACAAGGGAAGTCTGGAGAGCTATCTTCGCTGCGACTCTTACAACAACGGCTGTCTTCCTGCCATTTCTGTTCACTTCAAACTTCCTTGTAAAGATCATCGGAGAAAACATCGGGGTATCCATAATATCAACACTCCTCGTATCGCTGTGCGTGGCTCTTGTTTTTATCCCCATGGCAACAAACTTCCTGTTGTCAGGGCAGTCGGGAGGTAATTCTGAAATTTTCAAAAAACTTTCAATCCACGACAGGCTGATTCAGGCATACTATATGGTGCTGAAAGCCAGTATGAGGAAACCTGCCACAACTATTCTTGGAACCCTGACACTCTTTTTCGCTGCTCTACTGATAAGCCTTACCGTGAGTCTGAGCACTACCCAGGAAATCAATACCCCCGATTTCAGGCTCAGTGTCACCATGCCTTCGGGCTCCACTCTCGAAAAAACCAATGCAGTGGTGACAGAAATAGAGTCACGGCTCGAATCTCTTTCGGAAAAAGAAGATGTTATCAGCCGTATCGAGGAGGAACAGGCTACGGTAACAATCAGCCTCAGGGAAAACTGGGACAAGGAAAGTAAAAGGAGCCTTCCTGAAATAAAAAATGATATCTCTGAAAGAGTTAAAAATATCAGCACCGCAGAGATCAGTATGGATGATGTCTCCACAAGCGGAGGATTCACCGGAGGAGGAAGCGGGATGGAAACAGTAAATCCGGGAGAAGGTTTTATGAACATGCTGGGCATAGGATCATCCTCCGAAAGTGTTATAATAAAAGGTCAGGATTTCGCTGAAATGAAGAATCTGGCCGACGATATCGAAACATATATCGATGAACTGACCACAATAGAACGCGTTAACGTGAATGTCCAGGACAACAAGCCTGAAGTTCAGCTTCATTTCGATATGGACTACATAGGCCGCAACAATTTCACCCTCATGAACCTGGCATCGTCACTGAATTCTTTCGGACGCGAATATTCCTCAGGGGCGACCTTCAGGCAGGGAGCCGAATCCTATGATATCATAATAAAGTACGCCACGGCTGATTCACTGGCAGAAGAAAATGCCGAAAAGACAATTGATGATCTGAAAAGGCTTGAAGTCAGCAATGCCACAGGAGCCGTTATGGAGATGGAAGAACTCGCCGGGATCATCTTTAGTTACGGTATGGGCAACATCCACAGGGAAAATCAGGAAAAAAGGGTGACAGTAACATACAGCTTCACAGATGAGATCAAATCTTCAAAGGATCTTCTTGAAGGTGCCCGTGCAGAGATCCAGTCAATAGTCAACGGAATGAACATACCTGCAGGCATCGCAGTGGAAGTAATTCAGGAGGAGGACCAGTTCGCTGAGTTCTACAAACTTATTGGCATTGCTTTCCTGCTTATTTATATGATCCTGGCAGCAGTTTTTGAATCGCTTACATTGCCGTTTGTCCTCCTCTTCAGTATACCGCTTGCGGCCCTGGGGGCACTTATAGGTCTGATTCTTACGGGCAACTCGCTGATAAATGCAAATACCCTTATGGGATTGCTTATCCTGCTTGGTGTAGTCGTAAATAATGGTATTATCCTCATTGATTATACAAATATCCTACGAAAACGAGGCTTCCGGCGGTCAAGAGCACTGATGACAGCAGGCGTTGCAAGAATCAGACCTATCATGATCACAGCCCTCACAACCATCGTTGCAATGCTGCCACTGGCTATGGGCAAAGCAGAATATGTTTCAGTTATCGGAGCTTCATTCGCGATAACGGTCATAGGAGGATTGTCGCTGAGCACCCTGCTGACCCTGATCTTCATTCCAACATTTTACTCCGGCCTTGAAAATGCTCTCGACTGGTTTAAATCGCTTTCCTGGCGTAACAAGTTAATACAACTTCTTGTCTTTGCACTTATAATTTTCCTGATATACACATCAATAGACAAATTCATCTGGCAGCTAATCACAACCATCCTTGCAATTGTCCTTGTCCCCGCTTCAGCCTGGTTCATTATGAACAGTCTCCGGAAAGCCCGTGAGACAGTGATTTCAGCCAGTGAAACTGTTAATATACGTATCCAGAGCCTTGTTAAGATATATGAAAGGGAAAACAGATGGTCGAGGGAATGGAAAGCCGGATCGCTGATACGTGAAAAGCTGGGACTTAACACTCATTACAGGCAATGGAGCGATATAACAGGTATTGCCTGGGAATTACCGTTGTTTGCCTTCCTCATCTATTTCACTTATTTCTACCTGCATAAGGGATTGTGGATATTCCTGTTCAGCATTGGATGCTGGTTCTTCATTTCGGCAATATGGATGCAGTTCAGGGAACTCTTCACCTGGCTGTTTTCCGGCGGAAAATCTCGTATTCTCAGGAAGATAATTCCTGTTGCCGATTTCATCGTATTCTGGATGATACCTCTGCTTAATCTTGTCTTTTTCCAGCTTAAGTGGGATAATATCGTGGTAGTACTTATCCTCGGTTTTATATGGTTCACCACTCTCTTTATCTATACAACCGGGCAAAAACTAAGCAGGGAAAATATAGACATTTACAGACTCGAGGGAAGATTCAAAGGTCTGAGAAAAACAATTTACAAAACAGTAGCAGCAGTGCCTCTGATAGGAAAAAGAAAAAAGCCTTTCAAGGCGCTCAGCTGTGTAAGTATGGATATCGGTAACGGAATGTTTGGTTTGCTCGGCCCAAATGGTGCCGGAAAGACAACTCTAATGAGGATCATCTGCGGAATTCTCGAACAAAGTTACGGGAAAGTATGGATCAACGGACTTGACACCCAGGAAAAGCGTGAAGAACTACAGGGGCTCATCGGATACCTTCCGCAGGAATTCGGAAGCTACGAAAATATGACAGCTCATGAATATCTCCATTACCAGGCCATGCTGAAGAACATAATCGATGCGAAGGCACGGGAGGAAAGAGTAACCTATGTACTTCAGGCTGTTCACATGGAAGATCGGCGTCATGAAAAGATCAGCTCATACTCGGGAGGAATGAAACAAAGAATGGGAATAGCCCAGATATTACTTCACCTTCCGCGGATACTGGTTGTTGATGAGCCTACTGCAGGTCTGGACCCGCGCGAAAGGATAAGATTCAGGAATCTGCTTGTTGAACTGAGCCGCGAAAGAGTGGTAATTTTTTCAACCCACATTATTGAAGATATCTCCAGCTCCTGCAACCAGGTGGCCGTATTGAATAAAGGAAGCCTCAAATACCTGGGAAAACCTATCGACATGACACACGAAGCACAAGGCCATGTATGGCAGTTTAACATTCCGGCTGCTGAGTTCAGCGATTTCGTTAAAAAGCACCTTGTGGTTCATCATATGACCGAGAACGGCTTTGTAAGAGTAAGAGTTATCTCCGAAATGAAACCTCACCCGGATGCAAAGACAGCTTTACCCAATCTTGAAGATGCCTACCTGTGGCTGCTGAGAAAAAAAACAACAATATAAGCTGCTGAAACATGAGAAGCAACAAGTTATACAGCTATTTCATCCTTGTCCGTAAAATGATCATATATAATCTCAAGATCATTTTTGCTAACAAATTTATATGGTTCCTGGCAGGGTCACTGGCATTCTACATAGGACTCTCTCTGATACATGTCTTTTCGACAAATGTTTCAAGGATGCAGGATCTTTACGGCATTTTTATCTTTTCGGGTATCCTCCTGGTCTTCTATCCTTCAGTTTTCGGTATACAGAATGATCAGGATGCCAGAACAATAGAGATCCTTTTCGGAATCCCAAATTACAGATATAAAGTCTGGCTTATAAGACTGATCCTTATCTTCGTCATCACTTTCCTGATAATGCTGATATTCACATTTCTGTCGTCGGTGCTGATAGTGAAATTCCCGTTCAGCACAATGACCGTACAGGTAATGATTCCCGTTGTTTTTCTTGGAATGATGGCCTTCATGCTTTCAACTGCTATCAGGAACGGAAACGGGACAGCTGTTGTGATGATCATTTTCGGGATATTTTTCATGATCCTCGAGGATCCTCTCAGAAAAAGCCAGTGGAACGTGTTCCTCAACCCCTTTGAGCCTGCGTATGATGTGAATGAAACAACCTGGGCCCTGATTACCATGAAAAACAGGATAATACTTGTCACCGGGACGTTGATATTTCTTCTTGCCGGGCTTTTCAATCTTCAGAAAAGAGAGAAATTCATGTAGCATTTTATTGCCGGGCACCCACCCGCAGGGCCTTAAAAGTGCATTAAATCGATACTTTCAATTTTTGGTACGGCTTTTGCATGTGATTAATTGAAGTCTAATACTTACTGAAATGAAAAAGTTAATAATCACATCGATGCTCGCAGCCCTGGTCGCAATAGGGACCACAGTTATGGCGCAGGAATATCCTGAAGAATACCTGGGACTGCCGGGAGACAATCTTAACCTCTACGCCGTTATGAAACTCTTCCAGGAATCAGAGACACTGGAAGGTTTTGAAAGACAACTCAACGATGAAAACTCAAGGATCAACAACCTTGACCTCAACGGCGATAACTACATCGATTATATAACGGTCAACGACTACCCCGACGGCGATGATCACACAATCGTTCTGAGGGTGGCATTGAACCGGAAAGAGTTTCAGGACGTCGCTGTCTTCACAGTCCAGCGTTTTCGCGACGGATCGGTTCAGATACAGCTTATCGGCGATGAGGCACTTTACGGTAGAAACTACATAATCGAACCCGTGTATGCTGAAACGCCGAACCCTGGTTACACAGGAAGGCCTGCAACAAGAACCTACGTTACCGTGGTACACACCACCCCTTACGAAATTGCTGCCTGGCCGCTTGTAAGGTTCATATACCTGCCCAGATACACAGTATGGCGCTCACCGTGGTACTGGGGATACTACCCGGCCTGGTGGAGTCCATGGAGACCTTTCTACTGGCACTACTACTACGGTTACCACTACAACTGGTACCACCACTACTACGCACACTACCGGCACTGGGACTACTGCCGCTGGAACAGGTACAACGACTTCTACTACAGAGGAGTAAGGGCCTACTCACCTACAGTGGTTGTAAACATCACAAAGAATGTCTATAACAATACTTACTCAAGACCTGAGCAGAGAAGAGAAGGCGAAGCACTCTATACCAAACTGCATCCCGACCGGCCGACAAGATCTGTTGAGAGCAGGCAGTCGGCACAGTCAAAACAGGAGATGGCACAACGCAGCACCCGCAGCAGCAACCAGGTTTCTTCAAGGTCCACAGCAGCCCAGCGTCCATCAACTGCCACGAGATCTGCTACACCTGCCGGCAGGCAGTCAACAGCAGGATCACGGGAAGCCGTAAGATCAGAAAACCGGGAGCAGTCCTCGGCACAGGCCAGAACACAGACCAGACCTGCTCCCCAGAGCACCAGCCGGGCTACCACTCCAAGGCAGACAACCACGGCTGCCACCAGAAGTCAGAGCCAGCCTTCAACAGGAAGAAGCAGCACAACAGTAAGAAGCCAGCAGAGTAAAAGCTCCCAGGTTGCCAGAACCGCTCCTTCAGGAAGCAGAACGACTTCAAGAAGCAGTACGGCAACAAGAAGCTCCCGGTCAGGAAGCACCTCGGTGTCAAAAGGTACAACATCCAGAAGCAGTTCTTCCGTTAGTACCTCAAGATCTTCCGGACAAAGGTCTTCCGCATCAAGGAGCAGCAGCCAGTCAGGAAAATCTTCATCCTCAAGATCATCAGCAAGTAGCAAAGACTCCAACAGCAGAAGAAAATAACAAACCACAAGGGCGGATAACGTCTGAAAAATATACAGAAAGTGCGGCCGGCAGAGCAATCTCCGGCCGCTCCTATTTTTATTTCATCCTTCACATATACTATTCAAACGGATGTTCTTTGCTGAAATCAGGCCGGTAATTACGAAATGAATCCATGTCCTGAAGCCATCCGTTACGGAAGCCAAGGTTCTCCATGGCTGCGACCACCGAATCATACTCCTCTCTGTTAAGGGATCTGTTTAATACCCGGTCATCCTTCACACAGGGTACGGGATGATATTGAGCCATAAGCGAAAGGTGAACTCCCGTAGAAAGCTCGTCAGCTATGGACCGGAGAACTTTTCTGCTTTCTTCAACATGCCCGGGAAGGACAAGGTGCCGGATGAGCATCCCCGACTCTGCCACACCTTCTTTGTCGACATGCAATTTTGAACCCTTCTGGTGATACATAGCCTTCAATGCCTTCAACGCTACATCCGGGTAATCATAAGAATCTGACAATAACTGAGACAACCCGGGTGTAACATATTTATAATCCGGCAGATAGACATCTATCATGCCCTCAAGGCCATCAATCACTCCGCGTTTATCATAACCACTGGTATTGTAAACTGTGACAGGCTTCAGACCTCTTTCGTTCAAACCCCTTATAATAGCCTTCACCTGGGGAACAACATGTGAGGGTGACACAAACCCAACCGCCCTTATCCCTTCTCTCAGAATGGATGCTATCATTCCGAGAACCTTTTCGTATGAATAATAATTCCCGGTAACACCATCAGACCTGCTTATGTCATAATTCTGACAGTAAATGCAGCGAAGATTACAACCGGAGAAGAATACATTACATATCCCGTCAGGTCCGCTGATCGGAGGTTCCTCCCCGCGGTGAATACATATTGAAGCTATGTTCATACCCGCATCGGCACCACAGTAACCTGTGCCTCCTTTAAACCTGTTAACACCGCATTCCCTGGGACATAAGGTACATGATGCGAGAAGATCCTTCTCCTCCCCGGTATATTGATCAGAATGAATCTCTCCTGGCATGGGGCTGGCTTTGGCTAAGTGTCTAAAGATATATTATTTTCTCTTCTTATTGTTATTTCCAAAACATTGATTATCTTTGCATCCGATTTGAAGGGTAAAAGTGCTAGGGGACGGGGTCCCCTATTTTGTTATCCTGTTTAAAAATGGTAGAGAAAACAAAAATAGAGAATCTTGTAAACGAGTTCATCGAAGGAACGGGAATTTTCATCGTTGCAGTTAAGGTCAGCAGTACCGGAAAGATAACGGTTCTTGCCGATACCATGAAGGGAATAACAATTGATGAATGTGCCGATCTTCACCGCCATATTGAAAAGAACCTTGACCGCGATTCTGAGGATTTCGAATTGCAGGTTTCTTCGCCCGGACTGGACATGCCTCTTACAATCCTGCAACAGTATTACCGGAACGAAGGTATGGAAGTGGAGGTTACCGATACGGATGGAACAAAATTCAGAGGAACTCTCCGTAATGTTACCAGTGGAGGGTTTGAGCTGGAAAGTGACATCAGATCGAAAGGGAAGCTGAAGGAGAAAAAAGAAATATCATTCAACTTCGACCAGGTGAAAAAAACAAAATTAATCTTGAACATAAAGTAAAAACCAGAGGTTATAAAGAAATGGAAAATGTTAATTTGATCGATACCTTTTCGGAATTCAAGGAGCTTAAAAATATTGACAGACCTACAATGATGAGTGTCCTGGAAGATGTTTTCAGGGGTATGCTTGCGAAAAAGTACGGTTCGGCTGACAATTTCGACATTATTGTAAATATCGATAAGGGCGATTTCGAGATATGGAGGAACAGGGTTGTTGTTGAGGATGAAGAATATACTGATCCTATTACCCAGATACCTATTTCCGAGGCTATAAAGATCGACGAAGATTATGAGGTTGGTGAGGAGGTTTCTGACGAAGTTAAATTCCTGGATTTCGGAAGAAGGGCTATTCTGTCGCTTCGGCAGAATCTGACCGCAAGGATTCTCGACCTCGAAAAGAATAACATATACATGAAATACAAGGACCGCATCGGTGAGATAGTCACCGGTGAGGTTTACCAGGTATGGAAAAGGGAAATTCTTGTTCTCGACGATGACGGAAATGAACTTATCCTTCCGAAAAGCGAACAGATCCCTTCAGATCATTTCCGTAAAGGAGACACCATCAGGGCTGTGGTCATTAAAGTCGAAATGAGAAATAACACTCCTTTTATTATTCTCAGCAGAACCTCTCCGGTATTTCTTGAAAGACTCTTCGAACTTGAGGTTCCGGAGATATTCGACGGACTGATAACCATTAAAAAAATTGTAAGAGTACCAGGTGAAAGGGCTAAAGTGGCCGTTGAATCCTATGACGAAAGAATTGATCCGGTCGGAGCCTGTGTGGGAATGAAAGGATCAAGGATACATGGAATTGTGAGGGAACTGCGTAATGAAAATATCGACGTTATTAACTTCACATCCAACAACCAGCTGTTTATTCAGAGAGCCCTCAGCCCGGCAAAAATAACCTCTATCAAGCTCTTTGAAGACGCGAAAAAGGCTGAAATATACCTTAAACCTACCGAAGTGTCACTGGCAATAGGTAAGGGAGGACTTAACATCAGGCTCGCAAGTCAGCTTACAGGATATGAAATCGATGTGTACAGGGAGCCGGGAGGTGAAGATGAGGAAGATGTAAATCTTGAGGAATTCAGTGACGAAATAGAAGAATGGATTATCGAAGAGCTCAAAGCTATTGGATGCGACACTGCCCGAAGTGTTCTTAACCTTTCGGTTAATGACCTGGTTAAACGAACCGACCTTGAAGAAGAGACTATCAGAGAAGTGATAAATATCCTAAAAGCTGAGTTTGAATAATATGCAGATCACAATTAAAAGATTCATTTAAGTCGAGATAATTGTTTATGACAGAAGACATTAAGGCAACGAGATTAAGCAAAGCAGCCCGTGAGTTTAACGTAGGGATATCCACTATGGTGGAATTCCTTCATAAGAAAGGGTTTAACATCGATCCAAACCCTAACACAAAACTCCCTCACGAGGCTTATCTCCTGCTTGTGAAAGAGTACAGTACGGATATCAGTGCAAAAAAAGAATCCGAAAGACTCACACTCAAGGAACTTCACAGGAAAAAAGAATCAGTTTCAATTGATGATGTTCCCGATAAGCTGCATTCAGAGGAATCTGAGGCTGAAAAAGATGAAGAGCTCCTGTTGAAGGATCATACGGGTTTATCGAAAAATATCGATCTGAAAACTGAAATCCAGAAACCGGTTATCAAGCTGGTCGGAAAGATAGATCTCGACAAGACATCAAAACCGAAACCCTCTCCTACCCCTGCAGCAGAGAAGGATGAAAAAACCGGGTCTGCCCCGAAGGAAACGGAAAAACCTGCCCCGGCTAAGACCCCGGATAAGGCTGAACCCGCCGCACCTTCCAGGAAGAAAAAGAAAGAGGAAAAGGAAGAAACCAAAGCGGAACCAACCCCGTCCACCACTGTGAAGGAAGCTGAACCAGCAGTTGAAAAGGCAGCAAAAGACCAGAAAAGTAAAACTGAAAAAGAAAAAACGACGGAGGAGCTGAAAGAAGAACCGGCAACAGTGGTGATTGAAAAGCCGGCCGCCCCCGAAAAAGTAACTGAAACAGAACCTGAAAAAGAACCAGCTGTTGAACCGGAAGATACAACAGTAAAAGTATTCAGACCGGGATTTGAAAAATTATCAGGTCCCACAGTGGTCGGTAAAATTGATCTCCCTGTTGAAGAGAAGAAAAAAACAGCATCACACCAGCCTGTAAAAGTTGACAGTAGCAGCGATTTCAGGAGAAAAAAGAAAAGAAAAAGGATAACAAAAGACAAGGAACAGGTCTCTGTAGCTACATCCGAAGCTGGCGACAGGAAAGATAAAGCAGGTAAAAAGCCTTTAAGAAAGAGACCTGTAAGAGCTGAAGTCGACGAGGAAGAAGTCCAGAAACAGATCAAGGAAACGCTTGCAAGGCTTACCACAAAGGGTAAGTCGAAAGGTTCAAAATACCGCCGTGAGAAAAGGGAAGCAATAAGTCAGAAACACCGTGAAGATGAAGACAGGATAGAACAGGATAAGAATGTTCTCAAGGTTACAGAATTCGTGTCTGCAAATGAGCTGGCTATTATGATGAATATCCCTGTCACCGAAATCATTTCCACATGCATGAACCTGGGACTTTTCGTCTCAATAAACCAGCGTCTCGATGCAGAAACGCTTGCCCTTCTGGCTGATGAGTTCGGACATAAAGTGGAGTTTGTATCTGCCGAACTCCAGGAAGCTGTAAGGGAGGAAGAAGATGAAGACGAAGATCTTAAGCCAAGACCTCCCATAGTAACGGTAATGGGGCACGTCGACCATGGTAAAACAAAACTTCTTGACTACATACGCAGGACCAACGTAATTGCGGGGGAAGCCGGTGGTATCACCCAGCATATCGGAGCTTATGCGGTTCAACTTGATGACGGCCGTAAAATGACATTCCTCGACACCCCGGGCCATGAAGCTTTTACTGCCATGAGGGCAAGAGGCGCACAGATTACAGATATTGCCATTATCGTTGTTGCTGCCGACGACGGTGTGATGCCGCAAACAGTGGAGGCAATAAACCACGCTTCTGCCGCTGGCGTCCCCATTGTATTTGCCATAAACAAGATTGACAAGCCTACTGCCAACCCCGACAGAATAAGGGAGGAACTGGCAGCCATGAACTACCTTGTTGAAGAGTGGGGAGGAAAATACCAGTCGCAGGAAATATCTGCAAAAGAGGGAATTAATGTGGATGCCCTTCTGGAAAAGGTCCTCCTTGAAACTGAAATGCTCGACCTGAAGGCTAATCCTGAAAAACAGGCTATAGGTACAGTTATTGAATCTTCGCTCGATAAAGGAAGGGGATTCACGGCAACAGTTCTCGTAAAAGCAGGAACACTTAAAATTGGCGACATCATGCTGGCAGGAAGCTGCTTCGGACATGTAAAGGCTATGTATAACGAAAGAGGGAACAAGATAACAGTAGCCGGACCCGCAACTCCAGCCCTCATCCTCGGATTGAACGGAGCTCCCCAGGCAGGAGACAAATTCAACGTGATGGAAAGCGACAGGGATGCAAAGGATATTGCGACCAAAAGGGCACAATTGCAGAGAGAACAGGGGCTCCGCACCCAGAAGCATATCACTCTCGATGAGATCGGACGACGTATCGCAATCGGCAACTTCCAGGAGCTTAACATCATCGTAAAAGGAGATGTCGACGGTTCTGTTGAAGCTCTGAGCGACTCACTGATCAAACTGTCAACACCCGAGATCCAGCTTAATATTATTCATAAGGCTGTCGGGCAGATTTCCGAATCAGACATACTCCTTGCTGCAGCTTCAAATGCAATTATCGTTGGATTCCAGGTCCGTCCTTCAATGGCTGCCAGAAAACTGGCAGAGAAGGAAGAGATCGACATCAGACTCTACTCAATAATCTACAATGCTATAGAGGAGATCAAGGCTGCAATGGAGGGAATGCTCTCTCCGGAGGTCAAAGAGGAGATAGTTGCCACCCTCGAGATCAGGGACCTCTTCAAGGTTACCAAGGTGGGGACAGTAGCAGGATGTTATGTCAAGGAAGGTAAAATAACACGTAACACAAAAATACGTGTGATCCGTGAAGGTATTGTTATCTACACAGGTGAACTGGGTTCTCTGAAAAGGTTCAAGGACGATGTGAAAGAAGTTGCCGGCGGCTATGAATGCGGCCTAAACGTTCATAACTTCAACGACCTCAAAGTAGGAGATATCATCGAAGGTTACCAGGAAGTGGAAATAAAGAAGACCTTATAATAGAGTCTTGTATTTCTCTGCATCGTAAAGTTCAGAGACCTCGGCCAGGTCGGTAATTTTTATTTTCACCATCCATCCTTCTCCGTAAGGATCTTTGTTCACAAGATCGGGAGAATCAGCCAGGGCAGGATTGACTTCAAGTATCTCTCCCCCTACCGGCATGAAAAGATCAGAAACTGTCTTCACAGCTTCAATAGTGCCGAAAACCTCTTCTTTCTTGAGAATCTCACCAAGTGTCTCAATCTCAATAAATACGATATCACCCAGTTCGCCTTGCGCAAAATCGGTCACTCCCGCAAAGGCTGTATCTCCTTCAATTCTCAGCCATTCATGGTCTTTTGTATAATACAGGTTCTCAGGTACTTTCATATCAGTATGTTTAAGGTAAAACTTTAAAACAGAATACATCTCAAAAATAGGGAATTTTTCAAACTCCCGAACCTCCTGCGAAATTTTATTCTGCTTCCGGATTTAGGTTTACAAAATGAAGGAAAACTCATGAAGAATATTACCTGCCAGCTGAGAAGAGACTATTGAAGAAATGCTTATTGAACAAGGGTAAATTTCAGACTGAAGCCCACATTTGTGTTGGAAGTCGGGAATGTATTTGCCACAAAAGGATTGTTCATCGTGTGGTCGGCAAATATCTGGAGATTGAACCTGTCGCTCAGAACATAATCGGCAGTAAGACCTGCTGTAAACTTCTTCTGCCCAACGACAGGCTGGTTTACATTCTCGACAAGCTTCCTGGCTACTGTTTTATCGTCACGGATTGAAAGATCGAGCCTGACGTTCAGATCACTCCTGAATGTTTTCTGAGTACCTCCCGTCCTGATAGCAATCCTTACATCATCAAACCTGTATCCTGCCCCCACAATGAGTTCATTTACACGGGCATCGGCAATCTGGTTGCTGGTGAGGTTAAGTGATACTGTTCTCTGCTTCTTCCATTCAAACCGTGTTGTAAGACTGTTCTTCCAGTTCATGTCGACATTTATGAGTGGACTGAACTGTTCGTTTATCGATACAACATTTATTTCATATTGCTGGATAAAGTTGTTCTGGAGATCCCTGATCTTGCTCAGCCCGTCACTGCCTTCCGAAAAATTCAGGTTGGTGGTGTAATTCCCTATCTGGTATGTACTGCGATACTGATGCGATATGTTAACCGACCGGAACCATCTCTGTATGAAGGCGAATCTTGAAAGCCCGTCGAACTGAAGCCTCCAGTTTGGCATCATCCGGAGGGCTGAAGGAAAAGTTTCGAGAGTTACCTTATGGGGATCGGATTTAGTATATGCAGCTATGAAAGCCGGTATCATTACTTCCCTCGAAGTCATCCCGTAACCGTTTTTAAAAGGTCCTTCTATCGGACCACCGGTAAGCGGATCCGTGTCCGGATCATATGACGGGTCAATTTCGCGGCGCTCAGCCGCTCTTCTCTCGGATATGATGATAAGGTTCTCCTTGAACGCTTCGAATGTGGGCGACAGGTATTCGTTGTCTTTGGATATTTTCTCAAACGCGGTACCCCATGAGATCACTGATATTGAAAAGTTACCGTTCACTATCCTGTTTCGTGTACTGTCGGGGAAATTGCCGTTGAAATCGGCTATATAATATGCGCTCATCACCTCCTGGAACCTCCTGTCGGCATTTACATCTATCCTCATCCCGGGAAATGGCTCGACCATGCTCCGTGCCGATATGTCGAACCGTGTCGACGCCGTCGCAGGAGTGTTAAGCAGAGAATCCTTTGAAAGCCATCCGTTCTGAGCTGCCCTGTCAAAGAACTTTGTGTCGCTGTAACCTAGTATGAAAGGCCAGCCCGGAGCCAGAGCATCGTTATAATCCGACATCCCGGCATATTTTGTTCCCGGCATGTAGCCTGGAAGGAACTGACCCTGGGAAGAAGTAACTGTAAGACTCACATTCCTTACCCCCATAAGTGCCCTTACCAGGTATTCGCCGGTTACAGTGAAAGGACTCCTTTTAACCGGAACCTGTCCGTCAACTTTAATGGTAACTGCTTCAGCGGTTTCGGCAGATGTGAAATTTACACGGTTTTCATTTATAATGTCCACTTTGCCTTTAACAGGTTCGCCCGTCTTTTTTGTCACCGTCACCTTTACATCACGTGTTTTCAGGGAGTGAACGATCACACGGACGATATTTTCCCTGAGGTTTACATTCTCCCTCGTATAGGTCACCGTCCTGGTCTCCTGCTGCATACGTGTCCTCGCATCGGGTCTGGTATTGTTCTCTATCTTTTTAAGGAAACCGACTTTTGAATAAAGAGATGCAAGGTTACCCTGTGCCGTAAAGGTAAGTTCATTGTGGTTCTTTATTGAATTGCCGATGTTGATTTTCATGCTGTCAGGATAAAGGGGACCAGCAAGCCATGTATAATCGGAACCATAGCGAAGGTTGGAATTTATCCAAGAAAGAAGAGGCAGTTTGTTGACCGGGAGGGTGTAAGTTACGTTCAGGAAATGATTGTAATTTGTATTACGTCCGAAATTAAGGATGTTATTCATCACAGAATCACGCCATAAGTCGTAGGTATTCCCGTACCTTTCCCTGTCAACACCACCTTCGGGTTCGTCAATCCTGGAGAGATTGGTCGCAGTGAAATCGACCTTAAGCTGGCGGGTGACATCGTACTTGAAATCGTATATCCTGCTCCACTCAAAATCTTTCCTGAAAGTGGGAGTGATCCTGAGATAAGGATTGTTGATATTCCTTGTCTTGATCTCATTATAATAACGGCTTATGTCGGTCCTGAAAGAGATACTCCTCGGGAAAATGTAAAAGTTGAAATCCTTGATCACCCTGAAAACCGGTGAACTCAGGAACCTGACATTTTTAAATGGCATAACATTCTTCGGGCTACTCTGGTAATCATAAGTTATGCCTCCCCTGTAGTTCTTTTCGAGGTCGATCTCGGTTTTCGTGTCACTCCTGTATACTTCATTATATGTATAATTGACACTCAGGTTTGCAAGATCCCATGGGTGAGGCTTCTCTCCTCTTTTTGTGATCCCTGCGTTGCTCACAGTAAGCGTCTTCCTTCTGGCAAAGTCTTCAGCTATGGCCCTTATAGAATCTCTTTCCCTTTCACCTGCAGAGTTTTTCAGGGCATCAGAAAGAAAAATATCAGGATCGAGAGGATTGTACTGAGGTTTTATTCTGGTTTCTGAGTAACCCATGTAAAGGGGCAGTCTCACACCCAGATCTTCATTGAAGAATTTACCGAATTCCAGTGTTGATGAAAGGTCATATTTGACAACCTGCTGCTTACTCCTTTCATTCACTTTCTTCTCTATGCTTCCCCAGCCCGGGGTACTTGTCTGACCAACCATATCGATGGTTCCGAAGTCGGCGAGGCGGGCCTGCAGATGAGCGTTTGCTGCCCAGCCTCCATTCTCAATGAAATCACTTAGCCTCAGCTCATTAACCCATATTTCTCCCCACTTGGGATAACCGTCGTCAACTGAGGGATTTCTTGTTTTGATAGGATTCCGGACACCCACCATAATAACCTTCACATTACTCATGTTCGGGTTACCCGATACTGATATCCTGTGTCCCTCGTGCATGTAAACATATACATCCGAAACACTGAGGGAAGATCCGGGCTCCATCATTTTCCTGTTGCGTTCCTGTTTGGCATCCTGTAAAACTGAAAGGTCG
>Ga0209408_1000931_pt1 | contig 19913 bp, 15 predicted proteins | sample AD_UKC107_MetaG_FD_184422 | JGI IMG/M metagenome (GOLD analysis project Ga0209408, IMG submission 184422) | Active sludge microbial communities of municipal wastewater-treating anaerobic digesters from Hong Kong - AD_UKC107_MetaG (SPAdes)... | ecosystem: Engineered > Bioreactor > Anaerobic >... | reverse complement strand
TGCATACGAGGAGATCCTCCCGGGTGTCGACCTCCTCTTCAAGGGTGACCAGGGGATGCTCAAGCGCGAGTTCGTGCTAGCCCCCGCAACGGATCCGCGGACCGTCGTGATGAAGTACCGGGGCCATGAGTCGCTTGCACTGGACGATTCCGGCCGGCTGCTGGTGACCACGTCCACAGGTGTCCTGACCGAGACCGCCCCGTACGCATACCAGGAGATCCATGGAAAGCAGGTCGGGGTAGCCTGCAGGTACGTGATTCTCGGTGAAAATAGAGTGGGATTCGTCCTTGGCGAATACAACGGTGCCTTCCCGGTCGTCATCGACCCCTACCTTGAATACTCCACCTACTTCGGAGGGTGGGGAGAAGAGATCGGGTATGGCGTGGACGTGGACGACACCGGATGCGCCTACATAACCGGTTCAATTGACTCCACCAGCATTGTTCTTCCTCCTGAAACCATCTACCAGGAGACCCTGGCCGGCGGAAAGGATGCGTTCATCGCCAAGTTTTCGGCTGACGGAACTCAACTTGAATACTTTACGTATTTTGGTGGGGCTTATGACGATATAGCCCGTGGCATTGCAGTCAATTCAAATTACCAGGCATCTATCACCGGTTATACGGATTCTTCAGATTTGCCTGTTTTGAATGCATACCAGGCAACCAAGTCCAACTGTACCGATGCTTTCGTGGCCAGGATCTCTGCTGATGGCTCAACTCTCCTTGGATCGACATACTTTGGTGGAAACGAGACCGATCGCGCCTATGGAATTGCTTTGGATCCATCATTGCAAAGGATGGTCATAACCGGAGGGAGCTCTTCGGATGACCTGCCGATGACGGCGAGTCTGGGAACTCCGTATCAAGCCACCCGCACCGGATCGTCAGACGCATTTGTGGCGTGTGTATATGATGATCTGTATATCTCATCCTATCTCGGCGGTGCACAGAACGATGTAGGGTATGCAATAGACCTTGATTCCGATTTTAATATCTTCATCACCGGGACTACGAGGTCGTTACTCTTCAATACCACAGCAAGCGCATTCCGGAAGAGCCTGAGAGGGGAGCAGGACGCCTTCATCACGAAATTCGATCCGACTGCTTCAAATCTGGTATACTCAACCTACCTTGGCGGTCTTGAATACGACGGCGGGCGGGGAATCGCAGTCGATGCCGCAGGAGACGCATATGTAACGGGATTCACCGATTCACCGACCATACCCCTCTCATACACGTTCCCGTTGAAGAATCCATACCAGAGCACCTACGGGGGCGGCTCGAGTTCGAGCCTCCACTATGGTGACGCGTTCATCACCAAGATGAGCAATGATGGTCAATCATTGAATTACTCGACCTACCTCGGAGGGAGAGGGAACGAGGTGGGCTACGCGATCGCGGTGGACAACCTCACCCGCGCTCACGTGACCGGGTGGACAGACTCCATGGACTTCCCGACGGAACGGGCCCTCTATGACAGCCTCAACGGTATCAAGCCCGATGCCTTCATCGCCCAGCTCTCGGCGGAAGGAAACGTCCTCGAGTTCTCCACCTACTTCGGAGGAAGCTACTATGACGAAGGCTACGGGATACACTCGGACGACGCAGGAAACGTCACCATCACGGGCTATACCCAGTCTCCCGTGGACTTCCCAACCCTGAACGCATACCAGGACCAGCTCGCAGGATCGCCGAGCATCAGGAACGCGGATGCGTTCGTCAGCAGGATTGCACGGATCATACCGGTCGCAAGCTTTACCGCCGATCCGACTATCGGATTCGTCCCGCTCTCCGTGGACTTCACAGACACCTCGACAGGTGATCCTATCAACTGGGACTGGGAGTTCGGAGATGGCGGCACCGATACAGTGCAAAACCCAACTCATCTCTACGAAGTGGTCGGGAACTATACGGTCAACCTGACGGTCTGCAACCTCGACGGATGCGACAACACATCAGGTATAATCTACGTCGGTCCTGAGCTGATACCCGACTTCGAAGCCAATGAAACGAGCGGGTGCAGGGATCTCATTGTCAACTTCACCGACCTCACAACACCGGTCTTCGGCGATTACGGAGAGCCCACGAACAAGACGTGGGACTTTGGAGACGGAAACGTGACTGAAGTGACAACCGATCAGTTCATCATACATACCTACACCGAGGCGGGGGTCTACAACGTCACTCTCAATGTTACGAGTTTCTTTGGCATGGCTGTACATACCAAAGACGCCTACATTGCGGTGAACGAGACACCTGTTGCAGATTTCACAAGCAATGCGACCATCGGGTTTGCCCCGCTCACCGTCCAGTTCGAGGACAACTCCACGGGATACCCTGGACCGTCCTCATGGTACTGGGAGTTTGGATCCGGTGAAGGAACATCAACACTCCAGAACCCTCTCCATACCTACACCACTGCCGGCAACTATACCGTCAACTTCAGCGCGATCAATGGCTGCGGCACCAACTGGTCCAACATGACCGATTACATCATGGTTGGTGAACCCCTCGTAGCGAACTTCACGGCGAACAGCACCAACGGCTATCGTCCCTTCACCGTGAACTTCACCGACTCCTCGTTGCCGTCCTCTGGTGATTATGCCCCGACCGCCTGGTCCTGGGACTTCGGCGACGGGAACGTGACACCAATGACAACAAATGCAAGCATACTCCATACCTATACGACGTACGGGGTATTCGACGTCAGTCTGAACGTCTCCAACATGTATGGCTTCGACGTCCTGACGCGGACCGACTACATCACGGTTGCGGTCATCCCGGACCTGTACTTCGTGCCTGATCCGCCAGTCCCCGACACCGACCCGGTGATCATCCCGACAAATGACAACACGTCGATCTCGATGTACCTCGAGCTCGCCGAATTCGGGCTCTCCGGCTACAACATGACCGTATACTTCGATGATAGCAACGCAGCGAATTTCACAGACGTTACCTTCCCGCCATGGGCAGGAACCCGTTCGCTGGACAGCTCGCTTCCGGCTCCGACTATCCATGTCAAGGCAGCGGATACCGGTGACCTGGTCAGGCCCGGAGACACCGATATCCTGATGCTCACCTTCCTTGCAGAGGGACTCAACGAGATGCCTGCCGAGATCAATGTCACCATCAACAAGATGAACACCGATACCGGAGGAGACCTTGTCTCACATGTCATACCCTGCGAGGTGAGGATAGTCGATCTGCTTCCGATACCCGATCCCTACGTGGTAGGTCTGCCTACGGATCCCGAGGGGGACCAGCTCTACTGGGACCTGAACGGGAACGGGGAGATCGACTTCCCTGATCTTATCCTCTACTTCAACTACATGTGGTGGATAGAGGCAAATGAGCCCATTGTGCTCTTTGATTACAATGGAAACGGGAATATCGACTTCAATGACCTTATCCTGTTGTATAACAAGATTATGGGATGATCCATTTTTTTATCATGCAGGTAACCAACGTTCGACAGGAAAATGGAAGAATTGGGCCCAAAATATTGGAAAAGATGAAATTTGTGTCATGTGTTTAAATATTATGACGAATAACCGGAAATTATCGAGGATTTTCGACGAGGAGGATTCAACACACTCCATAGACAAAAATGGACCAGAAGAGAGGTTAATCGTATGTCACGCATCAAGGTAAGAGTACTCGTAACAGTGCTTGTCCTCTGTGCAGCTCTGGCTGTAGGGGCACAGGCAGCAACGGTGACTGCCAGCGGTGGATCCATTCCTGCGGCAGGCCAGGTAGCAAACTTTCCGATATCTGTGGATTCCCTCCCTGATGGGATATCGGGATTCAATATCACTGCAAGCCTCAGCGACCCGACAAAAGCTGAGATCGTGGGTATCCTGTTCCCGTCGTGGGCCCCCCTGATCCCCGGACTCGTGCAGATCAGCCCATTGCCGGCAGATTCGGTCTGGTATGTAGGGGTAGACTTCGGTGATCAGGTCAAGCCGGGTGCGACCGATGTGGACCTCGGCACGGTGCAGGTGAGGGGCGATGCGACCGGAACAACCGATCTGCAGGTTACGCTGAATATGTTCGACACCGAACGTGGAGACCAAATACCTGCAACTGTTGTGCCCGGAACCATTACGATTGGTTCCGCAACGATCCCCACAACATCCCCGAGTCCTACGGCCACGGTAACGACGGTAGAGACGTCCCCGACAGCCACGGTAACGACGGTAGAGACATCGCCGACGGCCACGGTAACGACGGTAGAGACATCCCCGACAGCCACGGTAACGACGGTAGAGACATCGCCGACGGCCACGGTAACGACGGTAGAGACATCCCCGACAGCCACAGTAACGACGGTGGAGACATCCCCGACAGCCACAGTAACGACGGTGGAGACATCCCCGACAGCCACAGTAACGACGGTGGAGACATCCCCGACAGCTACGGTAACAACAGCGACAACAGCGACAACAGCGACGACAGCGACGACCGTGCCGACGACGGTACCCACGACCGCTCCGGCCGGATACGGGACGGTATTTGTCAATTCCTACCCGACGGGAGCGACAGTGCTTGTTGACGGGGTGGACAAGGGCAGGACAAACATCATCATACCCCATGTGGCTGCCGGAGTGCGGACATTCACCGTCATGAAGGAAGGGTATCTCACTCAGACGTTCACGGTGACGGTCCCTGTCGATGGCATCGCCACACCGCCCAGGGTAACCCTGGTCAAGGGAACCTCCCCAACCACGACAGTAACGACCGTTCCAACCGAAACCCAGGCAACCACCGCCACCACTGCGACGACGCTCACCACGTCGATCACGACCGCAGTCACAACAACCCCCCTGCCCGGCACAACGGGGAGTCTCTTTATCATGTACTGCAGCCCGGCTGGCGCAGAAATCTTCATTGACGGGGAATTCGTCGGGTACAGCTCGATGTTTGGGAGCCGGATATCAGGGATCTCCCCCGGAACCCACGTTCTCACGATCTCCAGGGAGGGATACGTGACAGATGAGAGGACGATTTCGATCACTATCGGAGGAACGACCTTCATCCCGGTGATCTACCTGCGTCCCAAGATCATCTTCTGATTTTTTTCCCGTTGAATCCTATCTTTTTTGGGAACCTGCACAGATACACTGCCCGTACGATATGCAGCCGTCTCCCAGGGGATATTCGGCATTCATGACGAGATCCAGGCCTGCATCCGTTACTTCCTGCCTGATCGTCTCCCTGATCGCGAAGTTGTAGGCGACACCCCCGGAGAGTGCGACCAGTGGGATGTCCAGGTCCTGTGCCGCATGGATCGCGAGCCCTGCGATTCCCCTGGCAAGGTTGAACTGGAACGATGCGGCGATGTCCTGGATCTCCCTGATATCATCCGTGCCGGATCGTCCCACCCGTGAAAGGGCGGTTTTCAAAAGGGACCTCGTGGAGAGGATCTCGCAGTCCCCGTCCCGTCCGTACACAAGGTCCCAGGGTTCGGGCTTTCCGCCTGCAGCCCGGGACTCGAGTTTCATTGCCGGTTCGCCGTCATAGGTCCGTTCCCTGCAGATGCCAAGCAACGCCGAGGCGGCATCGAGCACCCGCCCGGTGCTGCTTGTACGGGCGACGTTAATCCCCTTCGAGAGTTGCGTATCAAGCACACCCATCTCGATATCAGTCCATCCCCGTGAGGAGAGGATATCAGCTGTCTCTGCCTCCGGGAGCATCCCGTAGAGCATCCGTTCGGGAAACCTCGTAGCGAGGTCGCCGCCCGGCATCGGCACGGTCTCCAGGTGCCCGATACGCCGGTATCCGGGTGCTTCCCCGGCAAAGATCTCGCCACCCCAGATGGTTGCATCCTCCCCGTACCCTACGCCGTCTATCGCGATCCCGATACATTGTCTACGAGTGGTCGCGGCAATGTGGGCCTTGTGGTGCTGGACAGGAACCAGTTCAGAGCCGGAACTCTCTGCCAGTTCCCTCGCATAGCGGGTGGAGAGGAACTGGGGGTGTGCGTCGTGGGCGATGAAGTCATACCCTGCTCCAAGCAGGGTTCCGAAACGCTCTATGGTCTCCTGGAGGTATTCGTATGTCCGCGGATTCCTGACATTTCCGATATGCGGAGACGTGATGCAGAACCCGTCCCGGTATATTGTGATATTCGAGTTGAGCTCCGGGCCCACGCCGAGGATAGACCCGGGACCAAGGTCGATACGAGTCCTTTTCGGCGCGATTCCACGGGAAAGGCGGATGATATAGCCGTCCCGGACGACCGAATCGTCGCACCGGTTCACGATCTGACGGTCATGCGTCAGGAAGAAATCGACCTTCCCGTTCATCGCAGCCATCACCCTGTCAAGGTCCGTAATCATCGGGTATCCCGGGACATTCGCGCTGGTCATGACGAGGAGCGGGTGCCGGAGATGCCGGAAGAGGAGATGGTGCAGCCCGGTATAGGGCAGCATGCAGCCGATGGTGTGGAGGTTGCTGATCTCCGGGTGCGCTGAATAATCCCTCTTTTCAAGCACGACGATGGGTCTATTGTATCCCTCGAGCAGGAGGCGATCTGCTGCCGATACCCTGGTGATGGTATCCACGTACCCGGGACGGACCATCACCGCGAGGGGCTGCTCTGTCCTGCCGAGTCGTCTCTTCAACTCTCCTGCAGATCCTTCCACGCACGCAATGTGGAAGCCTCCTATTCCCCTGATGGCCACGATTGCTCCGCCGTCGAGCAGCCCGGCCGTCTCGACGATCACATCCCCGCATTCGACATGGTTTCCGCTGCTGTCAAGGAGCGAGAGCCGGGGCCCGCAGGTCTGGCATGCGATCGTCTGGGCATGGTGCCTCCGGGACCCCGGATCCAGGTATTCGTTCCCGCACCCGGTGCAGACGGGAAAATCGTTCATCGATGTGCATTCCCGGTCATAGGGGAGGCTCTGGATGATGCTGTACCGGGGACCACAGTTCACGCACGATGTGCACCAGTAACCGCTGTACCTGCTGCCGTCCCGGTCGATATCATCCAGGCACTGGTCGCAGGTTGCGATGTCGGGAGGGATCATCCCGGAGAGTGCACCCTTCCCGCTCGGAACGATAACAAAACCGCGCCCGATCTCCTCTTCGAGAGGATAGACGTCCACGCTGTCGATCCGGGCCATCGGGGGGCCAATGCGTACGGCCCGGAGAAACTCATCAAAACGTGGGCCTGCTGCCAGGATCTCCACTTCACTCCCCAGGTTTTTGACCCTGCCGGAAATATCGAATTTTTTTGCCTGGGCATAGACAAAAGGGCGGAACCCAACCCCCTGGACGATACCCCTGATAATAATTCTGCCGGTTTTCTGCATCAAAAATGCCTGCAAAAATTTATTGGATTGCCGCGCCATATAATTATAGGGTTTTGCGTTTGACGGGGCATATCAGGATAGTCAATGATCCAGTTGAGCTTGTTCCTCTCCTTATTACTTTCAACAATGCTCATTTCAAGGAGATCTACGATCTACTGAACAAGACATGGATGACTGAGGACGAACTCTGCCAGCATCTTTCCATGGACGGAGTCTGCAAGTGCCTGCTCATTCTGAAGAAAGGAAACCTCATCGAAGAGCAGTGGCGGATGCCCGAACCGGGCAAGACACCCGTGAAGGAATTCCGGGCGACATACAACAAATTCCGCGCAAATTTCCAGTGCAATTTCACCGATCTCTCGGATTTGATCTACATAGCAATCTCGAATGACGAAAATCTCCGAAACCTCGTTGAGAAGGTCGAGGAAGAGCTCCAATCCGGAAACACGTCCATTAACGACATAGCGCGGAAGTTCGGGGTCAGCCCGGTATATATCAAGGGACTGGCAAAACGCATCCCGCATCTTGATGTGAAGGGACAGGGGCTGGTGCTCCTTGACAGAAGCCAGTAAGGACCCCCTCTATACAATTTTGAGAAGCAAACGAGAGGTTACCCGCCTTCAGATCCTTGTTGAGATAGCCGAGCACCAGCCCGCGGTCCGCCAGCAGGAGATCGCGGATAAGCTCGGGGTCACCCCCCAGGCGGTATCGGAGTACATCAGGGAGCTTGCAGATGACGGTATGGTTTCCGCCCATGGGAGGGGACGGTACGATGTCACCCGCACCGGGATAGAATGGGTCCTTCAGAACGCCGAGGCCCTGGAGACATATGCCCGGCACATCAGGAGGGACGTCATCCAGCAGGTCTCAACCTGGACAGCGATCGCAGCAGAGAATCTGAAAGAAGGAACCGAGGTTGGCGTCTACATGAAAGATGGGTGGCTCTACGCGTCAAGGTCACCGCAGAGCGCGACAGGAGTGGTCGTCATGGATGCCCGGACAGGCGAGGATGTCGGAGTGACGCGCCTGAACGGCATAATAGACCACACCGAGGGGATCGTCCATGTCTGCAAGGTGCCCCGGATCCAGCGGGGCGGGTCAAGAAAAGTCCGGAAGGACCGCCTGCCCGACGTGATCCGTCTGGGCGGTATCGTTGCAGCGGTCGGCCTCGAGGCGTACATCGCTCTCCTCCAGGCAGGCCGGAGACCTGACATGTTCTTTGGAGCACGGGAAGGGGTGATCGAGGCGGCCTTCCATGGTCTCGACTGCGTCATATTCATAGTCGACGAGGAATTTACCGACTTCCTAAAAAGGCTCGAAGGTGTAGGTCTCTCCTATCAGATCCATGATCTCATCGCATCATGATGGTGATCGTCCACCCCTACAAAGGGGACTACAAGATCATCTTCCTTGACGAAAAGAAGATACGGGGAGTGGGTTTTGCCGGGATATCCAACAGTTCCAGGGGAATGCGCCCTTCCCAGTACCGCCTCCGCAGGGCAGGAAAGAAGGAGTTCCGGAATACGCCGACAAAAGAACTCCTCATGGCGCTCCGGAAGGCAGAGGTCCGTCTCACCGGGCCGGATGCCACATTCGAATCGTTCCTCGATGACTTCCAGATCCCGCATTCCTATGCGAAACTCTGCCGGATGTGTCTTCTCGAGGACCGGATCACCCCGATAAACAGGAAGACGTCTGTCCGGTACGGGACCGGAGAGCAGATCTGTTTCGGATGCGCGAAGAGAGAGCTCCGCAGGGAGATGGCCCACATGGGACGGGTCGGAACGCGGGCTCTCGGACATCTTGACGAGCTGCTCAGGAATTTTCGTGATGTAGACAAGGTGCTCGCGAGCATCCAGCCGGAGCAGTCGAGGATATCAGAGACGCTCTTTGATCGCCAGGCTGCCCATCCCGTATCCCAGACGCAGAGCCTCGTTGAACTCCCGCTTCCACGATCCTTTGTCGAGGCATGCGGCGTGGATAAACTCATGCCCGCCCAGCAGATGGCCGTCGACGCCGGCCTTCTCTTCGGCAAAGACCAGCTCATCGTCTCGGCAACGGCCAGCGGCAAGACGTTCATCGGCGAGATGGCGGGGATGAAGAATTACCTGGAAGGACGGGGCCAGGCACTCTTTCTCGTACCGCTGGTTGCGCTGGCGGTGCAGAAGTACCAGCGGTTTTCAGAGAGCTATGGTGAGATCGTCGATGTCGGCATACTCATCGGGAAGAGCCGGATCAACATCCCCGAGAACCGGCCCATCGGGGACAGGAACGTGCGATCGCCCCTTGTTGTCGGGACATACGAGGGGGTGGACCACATGATCAGGAGCGGAAAGAAGCTCTCCAGGGTTGGAACGGTGATAATCGACGAGGTGCAGATGCTCGAGGACGAGGACCGCGGGCACCGGCTCGACGGGCTTGTCGCACGGTTGAAATACCTGGCGCCAAAGGCCCAGTTCCTCTACCTGAGCGCGACCATCGGTGTTCCAAACCTTCTCGCAAAGAAGCTTGGTGCCGTCCTGGTCCGGTATGACGAACGTCCCGTGGCACTGGAACGCTACCTCATGTTCCTCGAGCATAAGCAGAAGATCCCGACGATAAAGAGGCTCTGCGAGGAGGAGTTCGGCCATGTCTCAAGCAAGGGATTTCATGGACAGACCATCGTCTTTACGAATTCCCGGGCCAGGTGCCACGTGATCGCGGACGCTCTCGGCCGTGGATACGCGGCATACCATGCCGGCCTGACCTCACAGGAGCGGCGGGACGTGGAGAACCGGTTTTTAAAAGGGAAATTAAAGGCAGTCATCACCACCGCGGCTCTCGGGGCAGGAGTCGACTTCCCTGCCTCCCAGGTGATCTTCGATTCACTGGCAATGGGAATCTCGTGGCTCTCGGTCCAGGAGTTCAACCAGATGGCCGGGCGTGCGGGAAGGCCCGACTACCATGACCTTGGCAAAGTGGTTGCGCTTGCCGAACCGGGCGGAACGTATACACGCAGCTCATCTGCCACAGAGGAGGAGGTGGCACTGCGGGTGCTCAAGGGTGAGATGGAGGAGGTTGCCCCCGAGCACGACATCGAGCAGAGTTCAGAGGAGTATGTTGCAAACGCCGTCGTCTGCGGGGGCGATAAACAGGCGCTTGAAAAGATATGCAAAACGATGGTCGGGACCATGGAGCCGGTCCTCCCCCTTCTCACATCGCACGGACTGGTCAGGGAGACGGGCACAACGATCGAGCTGACTCCGGTCTCCAGGGTCATGGCAGAGCACTTTATCGGGGTACAGCGGCTGCTCCTGATCCTTGACCTGATTGGGACACTGGCAGATCCTGTTGAAATTGTTGCAGAACTGGAATGCGGGGAGCGTGTTCGCGATCTGGCCCCCCCTCCCAAGAAGAGGCGGAAAAAGTAGCAGGATTATCTCTTCTGTCCCTCCTCGAGGAGCGTTCGGATCCGGACGAGTTCGCCGTGTATCTCCCTGATCGATGCACCCTCGCTCCTGCTGCCTCCGTATGTCTCAACTGCGAGCGGGGACTGCGAATGGACATGGCCCATGATGATATCCCGGATCTCTTCAGGGTTGACTATCCCTGCAAGCACGAGTTCCGCCGGTGCCTGGGCCGAGTAGCCGGCGGTCTGTATCCGCAGGGACGAGAGCCCGAAGATCCGTGCAAGTGGTCCCTGGATGATGTCGACATTTGTTATGCGGTTGTAGGGGACAATACCTGTCTGCCTGAACCACACGCCCCGTCTCCAGCAGATATCCTCCTCCTGCAGGGTATAGAGGATAGTCTGGTAGTACTTCGGAATCCACCAGGCCGCAAGGAGAACCAGTGCAAGCAGCGGCACACCGACAAGAAGTGAGACGATGGGCGGCGAAAAGAGAGCCAGGGGGATAAACCAGGGCAGTATTGCCAGCCAGACGACGAGGATGAGATACAGGTTATAGAGTGTTCGAAGCCGAGGGGATGGGACAAGCCCATCACCGGATTCCCGAAGATCCTGGTCCATGCTCAGTGCTGTGACTGCCCGGATACAAAAGTGTTTCCAAAGGAAGCATTTCAGTTCTCTTCCTCTATGATGCAGACAAACCTGTCGTAGATCGGGTCACGGGTATTCTCCCGCACCTCAACCACCCTGTGGCGGGACTCCCCCCACCTGGCCACCTGATCGGCCTCGCTCTCTGTTCCGACGGTTATCAGCGACCATTCGGTCAGGGATATCAGTTCAGATGTGATCATCTCCCATGACTCCCTGTTGAACTCGTTGAACTCCCCGAACATCAGGCCGAGGCCGCCCTTGGTCTGCCCGATAAACCTGCTCGCCAGGGAACCGTCGATACACATCGTCTCTTCCGGACGGAGCCTGCCCGTGTGGAACCCGAGGGAGAGCAACGGCGTGTCTATGTCAAACGAGATCGGTTTTAACCCCCGGTTCCGGAGAACCATCGACCCGACTCCGGACCCGCAGCAGCAGTCAAGACATTCCGCGCCGCTCCGGTCTCCCCAGACCTCTTCGAGGAGCGAGTCGATCATTCCAACCCGTTCAGGGTTGACATCTTCAAGCGCCGGAACCACTTCCTGCCTGATGATCAGGCTGTAGTATTCACGTACCGACTGTTCCCAGATATCGCGGTCTTCCTGGTAGATGTCACCCCCGATGCTCTCGAAATACTCGATAAGAGGGGCAGTCGGGTGCCGGAGATGAAACGAACCGGCGAACCACCCGTTCGGCGTCAGGACCGCAAGGGCCAGGGGATCGGATTCTTCATCGATGAGCAGTCTGCCCTGTTCGGCCTCGAGAGTGGTCAGCAGGTACGTGAACTGCTCGTCGATCAGGTCGGAATATGACGGCTCGATCAAGGAGATCGTATCGACCTCGAAGATGCTTGCGGGAGTATATTCATGTATCATTTTTCCATCTCACCTCACGCCCCGTATTTCCGTGAACGGTTCACCAGGTCGAGCAGGACGGGCATGAGGTACTCACCACGTATCCGGTGGAGTCCGCCGCCTGCACATGCAATCTCGTCATACCGATCCACGCCATCCACCCGCACGCCTTCGCCATGGATGAGAAGCGGAACCGGGTCGCCGCTGTGGTCTTTCACGCTGCACGGGGTACTGTGATCTGCACAGAATGCGATCAGGCAATTCTCCAGGTCCTGCAAGGGGGCGAGTGCCTGGTCGATCACCTCGATGAACTCCTTCTTCTTCTGGGCGTTGCCGTCATGCCCGGCCTCGTCGGCGCCCTTGATGTTGAGAAGGACAAAGTCCGCTTTTTCCAGTTCCGATATGGTGGCCCGTATCTTTCCTTCAAGGTTCGTATTCGCAGAACCCGTGATGCCCTGCACATCGACCCTGGTGAGTCCCACCACGGTCCCGATTCCGGTGATAAGGGTGGCTGCAGCGATTACCGACCCTTTCATTCCATATTTTTCGTTGAATGGCTCGTAATGCCCCATCTGGCCCGCACCACGAATGAGGACCATGTTTGCCGGCTGGTCTCCTCTCTTCTCTCTCTCCTGGTTGAGCGGCTGTTCGCGGAGGATCTCTCCAGCCTGCCGTGCAAAATCATTCAGGGCCTCGGCAGTCTTTCGATCTTCGGGCTTTGACGTGAGGGCCTCGAACCGGTGCAAAATGGCCCCCTCCTTCTTCGGATCGTTTGAGCTGACCGCTGCACCGAGCCCCTCCCCCCTGAAGGCAAGAGCTGCACGGTGGCCGGCGCCCGACCTGAATACGAACTCCACACCAAGGGACGAGAGATCGACTTCTTCCTGTATGGCCCTGGAAAGAGCACCCGTGTCGGAGATGCGACCGGCACGCCGGTCGGTTACGATGCCTTCATCGTCGATTGTTGCATAATTTACACGAAAGCCGATCATCCCCCTCTCCATGTGGATCCCGCACCCTTCGGCCTCGAGCGGTCCACGGCCGGTATAGTATCTCTCAGGGGGGTACCCGAGCAGGCTTAAGTGGGCGGTATCGGATCCCGGCCGTATTCCCGGGGCTATCGTGTCCATTATCCCGCAGATCCCCTCGCGTGCCAGGGTATCGAGGTTCGGTGTGTGTGCGGCCTGCAACGGGGTCCGGTACCCGAATTCTGGGCAGGGCCTGTCGGAAATTCCGTCGAGCACACACAAAAGGATCTTCTCGGCAGTCATCAAGTAGAGTTTTGGTTTCGGGTTGTCTTATGACTATCCTTGGACTCCGGATTCGACCGCGTGATGCGATGCCGTACTGCTCGTCGCCTGCTCTGCCAGGAAGGATTCTGACTGAGGGAAAAAGATACTGCACCAGTTGATTGCCGGAAAAAAGGGAAATTCCACCCGTTTCCAGGGGGACAAAATTCGGAGCGGCAGACGCCTCTCCCTGGGAGGAGGGCGGATCAGTGCCTGCTCCTCACGCGGTCTTTACAAGACCGACCTTTGACTTGATGATCTCCACCCGTCTGACGGGGAAGATCTCCTTGACTGACTTGAAGACTTCCTTGGAGATCTCACCGGTCACGATGCCGTTGATGAGACCATTGAAATCGCCCTCCGTACCCAGGGTGCGGACCTTTTCCAGTATTGCTCCCCGGATTGCATGGGTCTGGGAGAGGTTTGCCCTGGTGAGGGTGTAGCATGTCACCGTGAGACTCACCTTTTTGCCGTCTTTTGTCGTGACCGGGATAGTGCAGTCGATACGGGACGTGCGGCGCTTCACCATGGACCTGAGGTAGTCACGGGTCAGTTCATGCCCCAGGAACTCAGTGTATGCCGAGTCGCCGGCAACGCTTGCAATCCTGAATCTCATCTTCACGTTCTGCCTTGAATAATCGTTCGTTATCTCGCCAAGCGTGGTCTGCATTACCCTGCCGACCACGTTTTCTGCGTCATTTGCGATGGTGTCGCCGATATAGACTTTCCCCAGGTTATCAGGGGTATATACCTTGTACCAGCTCTTTGTCTTCCATCCTTCAACTCTTCTTCCAACCTGTTTTTTTCTTGCCATTCTATCACCATTCAAAGGAATTTAAATAATTCATTGAGTTCTCCGACAATTTCTGCCACTCCAGAAGGCCAGTTTTCGATATCCAGCCCTTTTTGCGCGAGAAATGCGGCCGTCCAGCGTTCGAGCCCTATACCTGAACACCCTGACCAGCAATCGGCGCCGCTCTGTATCTTGACTGAAAAGCCTTTTGGATACTTGTCGCCGTTGATGCTCACGTTCTGGAATTCCAGCCAGTTGCTGCTGTACGGGAGGAAGGCCTCGTAGTCCATTGTACCTATCCTCGCCCCGCACCCGCACTCCTGGCCGGGTTCGCCCGTGTCGATCATCCCTTCCTGCGCCATGAACCAGGGGGTGACCCGTGCACATCGCCACTCGAGCTCGAGGATATCCTCGAAGACGTGGCGGTAGGCCTCGTGAAGATCATCGGCGATCTGTACTGTCTGTTCTGCGGTTCCGAGCCACAGGACCTCGATCCTGTGGAATTCATCGACGCGTTCGATACCGTGAATACCCCCGCTTTCGTAGCGGTGCGAGGTTCCGCTGCGGTCAAAGATCCGTGCCGGGAGACAGTCGTTTGCCAGTGTCTCGCCCTGCAGGAATGGCCAGAAGGGGGGGCACTGGGCATAGCATAGCCCGCCGATCGGACCGTCGATCCTCTTTTTTATCTCCTCGACCCAGACCTCGCCGGTGACCTTGAAGTAGTCGCCTATGTCTTCCCAGAAGGAGGGATCGCGTGTCTTTGGCGTGCAGACATAGTAGATCTCGGGGTAGACCCCTTTTGCGTGTCCTGAGCGTTTCCAGACATCCCACGGGACGAGCTTGGGAAAGATCATCTCCGAGAACCCCATGGGCCCGATGATCTCGTCCAGGACGATCTTTTCGAACGCCCGGAAGAGCTGGACCGACTGCGGGCCGTGAATCCACTGCCCCCTCGCAGAGGAGTGCTTGATCCAGCCCCGTTTCACCATCTCGGCGGTGGGGTCCGCGTCCGAGTACCGGGGTTTTTTCCCGCTCTCGAAGACGAGATCCCAGTGTTCGCCCTTGCCACCATAGGTTGCGGCCTGGACTTTCTCCTCGACGAGGCGGACCAGGCGGTCGGGAATCTTGTTCTCCAGGTCCGATTCGGATACGTCAAGGACAAGCGTGAGTGTCCCGTCCTCGAGTGACGACTCCCTGATAAACGGCAGCCTGGGAGAATGGAACCCCTCGGGAAAGTCCCCAGAGACGGTGATCCGGTACCCGTTCACCTCGATTCCACGCAGTCCGAGCCTGTGCCTGCCCATGACGGGTGCCACCTGTTTCCTGAACCGGAAGAGGGCATCATGGACCCTTGTATACGGGCCGCTGGAGAAGCTGAGGTCAACGGAGTTTTTCCCGAACTGCGGTATGCCGGTAATCTGGCCGATCTCTGCCGGATCTGTCACACCTTTCGGAACTCCCTTCCAGAAATGGACCCGGTTCGAGTCCTCGATCAGTTTCTTTAAGGCAGCCTGTGCCTCTGTGGTTATCTCTCCGCTGAACTGGAGAGTTGCATTCATCTCAAAGTGAGACCGCATAGTTCCTCCGCTACTGAAAGATTCATCAGGTAATCGTCGACCGATGCGATGACGGACCTCGCCTGGCTTCCGACAACCGTTGTTATCACCATGCCGTCCGTCTCACTGGTCCGCATGCTGGAGAGGTTGTCAGGTCTGACCGCTCCGGCTACGCATTCCGGGTACCTGTGCCGTGTCCGTATGGTCCCTTCAATTCTCTTCATGCAGCGAGCACCTCTGCAAGATGTGTCCTGAACTGGTCCAGCCTCGATGAGCTGATCGTGGCTCCGGCCCTTCGCCGGTGTCCGCCGCCGAATCCACCGCTCTGCACCGCCGCCTCCCTGACTGCGTCGCCGAGATCGATGGAGAGATCGTGCGGTGAACGTGCCGAGATGTAGCAGAGTTCCTTTGCCTTTGCAGCGACAAAGACCGGGGTCTCGATAAGGCTGTCCCGCGAGATGGCGTCGGCGACATCACTCGCAACCGATACCTCGTCGACCTGGAAAAAGCCGTCTTCACCCCCCTTCTGCAGGGCTGCCCTGATCGCCTGCACGACCCGCATCCGGTGGTGGATGGTGGTCTCCCATGCTTCTGCAAGCCCGTCCGGGGAACGGAGACAGAGAGATGCGGCAAGGCCGCCACGTCCGCACTTCCCGCAGGCGTCAACGACGGCGGTGAATGCATGGGCGTCGGGGATGATCTCCCGTTCGAGAGAGAACCTGTCCCCGTATAGGCTTGTTAATGTCTCCACCGGGGAATACGGGCTTATCCGCATCACGATCAGCGACAGCAGCACGTCAGTTTCGGGTTCGTCTTCGACGGACGCCGTGTCAATCAGGTCCATAGCGGCCACCTCATCACCGCTTATCTGGTGCAGGTAGGGATTGGTGGCCGAGAGGAGAGATTCATGCATGTCCCTCCCGACAAGCCTGCACCCCCTCTCCGTTGTGATGACGGACTGGGCGACCGCCTCGTTGAAGATCTCAAGGTTCTTTCCCTCCAGGTCCTGTCCGTCTCCGATGATACCGAGCATCACAAGTCCGGCGAGATCGCGGTTGTCCCCCAGTTTTCTCGCCACGAGATACGCTGTTCCGGCAGCGGAGAGTTCCCTGTCACCGTCTACCCCAAAAAGCCTGGGATTGACATGGAGGCCGCCACTGAAACGTGGGAGGTGGTGGTCTACCACCATCACCTCTTCCGGGAGTTCTTCGATACCTGAGCCGAAATCACAGAGCAGAACACCGGCGCCGGGGGGTAAGTCCCCGGCGTTGATCCGTGCCCTGATCCGAAGCCGGAACCTCATCTTCCTGCGAAGCATCGCAATGCAGAGGATCGAGGCTGCGGCTATGCCGTCGGCGTCGTGGTGTGCATAGACTTCCACGAATTCCTGCCGTGCAAGGTGGTCTGCGAGCTGTGACGCGGCTTCATCGAGTGACATATCTCATCTGGACAGGAGAATCTCGGCAGTCTCCGGCTTGTAACTCCAGCCTTTGGGTAACCTGCCGCAGCCCACGTAATAGCGGACAAGGCGGCGGACCTTCGACTCGGTCAGCTGCAGCTGGCGCTTGTTGTGCAGGTCGTTCTTGTTCTCGGAGAGGTGCTTCCTCAAACCGAGCGCTTTCTCAATCAGGTTCCGGAGATCCTCGGGGATCTCGGATTCCATTCCTTTCTCCCTGATGATCTGGCCGATCCGCTTTCCGGTGATCAGCTTCACATCAGGCACACCGTACTTGTCACGGAGAATGAGCCCGATCCGGCTGCTGGAGACCCCTTCCTTCTTGAGATCAACGATGATCTTCTCGATTGCCTCTACATCTGTATTGGCCCATTCAGGGGATTCTTTCCTGTATGGCCGGACGGATCCTGAATCACCCCGTCGGCGTGCGTGCATTCTTGCCATTGTTAACCTCCCAAATATCCATGCAAATCCGAAAAGAGTCAAAAATAGCCGACTCTCTGTAATCCCAAAGCCCAATTTCTCGGGGGGCCGTGCCGGGAGCGGCACGTCGGACTTACATATGCCAGCACTTTCATAAAAATGAAAGAGTGCTACCTACTAAATCAGCAGATTGTGTAATAATGCTATCGTACCTGCCAGGGGAACGGACGAAACCGCTTGGTCAGTTCCCGTACCTGTTGATCAGCCGGATGAGGTCGGCCAGCCCCTCCATCTCGATCTGGAGGACACCGTTTCGGGTCATACCCATACTTGTCTCGGCATCGGCGGTGAGCATCTCGGGCCCCCGCATCACCGTCCTCTCCACGCCGTCCAGTGAGAGGATCCGTCCGGCCTCCCTGTCATGGACAAAAGCCCTCCCGGGTATGATGACCAGGTCTTCAAGGTCGGAGATAACGATCTCTTCAAGGTCGCTCTCCGTGATCAGGCAGGCGATCTCCTTTCGCACCGCGACAACCCGGGCGCCTTCTCCACACGAATCGAGTATCTGCCTGATGTACGGGGCTGCGACCGACCCGGTGATGACGCTTGCCTTCCGCGTGATTCGCGGGAGTTTGTCCAGCAGCTGCGGTTCATTGAGGATGGCGAACGGAGACCCGATATCAGGGTCCCAGAGGGGTGTTCCGGAGATCTTCATCCGGTGGCGGCCGGCAAGACCGGTCACCATATCCCGGAACTCTTCTGTGGTATGCACCCTCTGGTCCCGGATGAGTGGTGCGTTGCCGAGGATGAGGCCCTGTTCCGTTGCATTCGCAAAACGCATGATGATGAACCCTTTTGCGCCACGCTCCTCGAGCCACTCCGCGGTCTCTTCGAGCACCTCCCCGTCATTGACTCCCGGCAGGACGACCGTTGCCGCATAGACGTCGATCTCGCCGCAGAGCGTCTCGAGTATCTCGAGGCTTGCCTCGGGCGTGGGATCATGCATGTGCCTCTTCCGGAGGGCGGGGTCGACCGAGAAGACGGTGAACGACACCTCTGATAGTCCGTGGTCTATGAGAAACCGCCCGAGGGCAGGATCGTCGAATCCCTTGCCGCTTGTGTACCCGATATGGAGCGGGGCCTCCATGCTGGAGAGGAGCTCGATCAAATCGGTGAACCTCGGGTAGCAGCTCGGGTCGCCGCCACCGCTTATGGTCACCCGGGAGAGATCGTCGGTCATCGCCTGGAGGCTGGCAAGGACGTCGTCGCCGATATCGCGAAGCTCCTTGAACCCGGAATAGTATTCCCTCACGCTCCTGCTGCAGTAATCGCACCCTTTCTTGTAGGGCGGGCAATAGCGGCAGCCGAAGGGTTCCGTCTCCTTCACGTGCCTGAAGTAGCAGTAATCGCAGAAACCGCGACAGTCTATGCCGGGCCGTCCGCCGATATCAACCGTGAGGTGAGCCATTTCTAGAATATCGGTGCTGAACTTCTATTAATGCATGGATATGGTCATCGAAGTGTTCATGTTCGTCCTGCAGTATCGGGGGGAGAGCAGTATACAGAATGAAGAAAGGGTTATGTGAGGAACAGTCCCACGCCAGGTAAGGGATCGGTGGGTACACATGGGACGAAAAAGCAGGGAGCTCCTGCTCCGGTTCTATCACGACCCGGAGTTTTCGTTCGACGAAGTCACGGTATGCTACGTGGACCGCGGAGCTTTGAACGATACAAGCTGCGTATCAGGGAGACAGATCAAGACCCTTGGCGCCGGTTTCATGGAGATCGAGTCCGAAGTGCGAACCACTCCAATTCCCTACCACCGCCTGATCCGGGTACTGTACAGGGGAATCACGGTGTGGGAGAGGTACATGGGGGCAACAGGTCAAAACAGGGTATGAAGGTATTTCCGACCAAGGTATGAAGATATTTCCTTCAACAATGCCTGTATTCCTGTGCATTGATCTTTTTTTTGCTGTTTTCGGGGCTGAAAAATGTGGGCATTGAAGAATGCATACGTGAGAGAGGCTGCGCAGGGAAGGATGTTGTATGGGAGGAGATATCATCCGGACGGGATACTGACATCCAGCCCGGAGGGGACTTTAGGCTCACGTGATACTCTCACGTATTTCCAGTCGGGACGCTGCTCATGGACGAGTACGTCGCGTGACGGATCATACACCAAGGT
>Ga0209408_1000930_pt1 | contig 19939 bp, 21 predicted proteins | sample AD_UKC107_MetaG_FD_184422 | JGI IMG/M metagenome (GOLD analysis project Ga0209408, IMG submission 184422) | Active sludge microbial communities of municipal wastewater-treating anaerobic digesters from Hong Kong - AD_UKC107_MetaG (SPAdes)... | ecosystem: Engineered > Bioreactor > Anaerobic >... | reverse complement strand
AACAAATGCCTTATTGTTTCCTGACATGCTTTCTATCTCACCCACTCCATCACCTGCATGGATTTCTTCCTGGCGCGACTTATGATATCATCAACATCAAGAGTAAGTAATTTTCGGTCTTCCATTACAAGTCGGCCATTTATTATTGAATGGCTTACATCATATCCTCTGGCTGAATAGACCAGATGTGAATAAGGATTATACATAGGTGTCAGATGCGGTTTATTTGTGTCAACGATAATTATATCAGCCTGTTTTCCAATTTCAAGGGAACCTGTGATATCTTCCATACCCAAGGCCCTTGCCCCTTCTATAGTTGCCATCTTAAGCACTGTGAAAGAGTCCAGTACTGTTGGATTCATTGTTTCAATCTTATGAAGTTTTGCGGCTGTGTCCATCTCTGTAAAAAGATCCAGATTATTATTAGAAGCGCATCCGTCAGTGCCCAATCCCACTATTATCCCATTATCCATTAGTTTTGATACAGGAGAAATCCCGGATGCAAGTTTCATATTGCTCTCAGGATTATCAATGGTTTTAACATTATTTTTTGCTATTCTCTGAATCTCCATGTCATCGAGATGGACACAGTGATCGGCAATCAGATGAGGCCCTAAAATGCCCAGGTCATCGAGATGTTCAAATGGCCTTCTGCCGTACTTCTCTTTCACTTCCGCAATCTCGCTCAATGTTTCGGCCACATGTATAATCAGAGGCACTTTGTACTTTAATGCCATTTCATTGGCAGCGATAAGCAGCTCAGGGCTGCAAGTAAAAAGGGAATGCGGTTCAACAGCTATTGATACGAGCGGATTATTGGCCCATTTCCTTATCAGGTTTTCAGTATACTCAAAGCCATTTTCAATAGAGCCATAGTTGGGAGATGGAAAATCATAAAGAACTTCTCCTACCAGGCACCTCATTCCTGCATTATATGCGGCCTCGGCGACTTCATCTTCGAAAAGATACATATCGCAAAATGTCGTTGTGCCTGACATAATCATCTCAGCACAGGCAAGCTGTGTCCCTGTATGAACAAAATCCGCATCCATTCTTGCCTCTACAGGAAAAATATAGTTGCTTAGCCACGTCATTAAGGGAAGATCGTCTGCAAGACCCCTGAAAAGGCTCATTGCGGCATGTGTATGGCCATTAATAAGTCCAGGCAGTATTATTCCACCTTTGGCATCAATTATTTTATCAGCTGAAATTCCATTGGTAATATTTTTTCCAATATATTCAATTTTATCTCCTTTTATACAGAGAATAGAGTCGTCGCTGATTTCGATTTTTTTGGCCATTGTTAAAATATTGCCGTTTTTAATTATGATATCCATAGGTTGCATGATTATTCCCCAAATTTATTTTTTTACTGTTAAAAAGGCTTTCTGTAGTTTCTTATAATTGTGTTCGTACCTGTATTGTATTTATCAGTCAATATGAAAAATGGCAACTTTGCAACGATAAAGGCGGTAAATTTTCTGTGGTTTTTCTATACCTGTCGCTATTCTATTTTAAAGAAGAGATTGCTATAGATTCATAACCTGGGAAACAGTAGCGAATAATTGATTGGCAAGAAAGGTATGGAAGGGATTATGAATAGAATAAACAAAATCATGTTAGATATAATCAAAGTCCAGGCGATAAATGTCTCTTTAATGAAATTAATTATGAATATAGTTAACAATTGTCAGAAATCCGGTATTAGACTTAGTATAGTTGGTTTACCGAGTGCAAAAGAGAGGTTGAAGGGTTTTGCAGAAACGATTGATCTCACGTTTGATAATAGTGCTAAGGAGGTTAAATCCGCTTTTCAGGTAATTCTATTCGACTTTTTCGGAGGCGGGTAGATACAAGTAAAAGGTTGTCCCCACATCCATTTCTGATGTAAGGTCAATATGGCCGTCATGATTCTTTATAATAGAGTACGCAATTGCCAGACCCAGCCCTTTCGCTCTTGGTTTTGTTGAGAAATATGGATCAAATATCCTTGGCAGGTCTTCCTCTTTAATGCCGGTTCCGTGGTCTTTTATTGTTATCTTTACACAGTTGCCATTATTCAAAGGAAGTTGGTTGTCTAATCCCTCTTTGATATTTTCTGCTTGCACCGTTATTAATCCATTTTGTTGCATTGCTTCTTCTGCATTCTTTAGCAAGTTACTAAAAACCTGCATTATCTGGCCTTGATCGGCTTCAATCAAAAAGAGATCATCAGGTATAGACATTTCGCATTTCACATTTGAATCTTTAAAGGCAAGATCTACTGAATTGTGGATGAGTTCAGCGATAGAGGCCGTGGTTTTTATGGGCATGCCTTTTTTTGAAAAGATGAGAAGCTGACGTGTCAATTCTTTTGCACGACGAAATGCAATTTCAGCCTGATTTAATTTTTCAAGGGCCTTTTCAGTATCTTTCATCAGATACATTTTTGCAAGACTGACATTCCCGGAGATAGCCGTAAGGATATTGTTGTAATCATGGGCCATGCCCCCGGCAATGGCTCCCACCAGCTTGTGTTTTTCTTCTATTAACCTTTTCTCTATATCTTTTGCCTTATTCACGAGGTTACTCATTCCTTTGCCTGATTTTATTATATCATAGTAAAAGGGTATCCTGGGCTCATTAATAACAATAAACGAGGCCAGGTTGCAACAAAGTTTTTTAGTTTTTTTCTAATTCTGACCAAATCGGGCCTTCCAGACCATTAAATATCCATGGAGTAGAAGAATATCTTTTCTTGATGAAATAAAATTCTTTGAGATCTTTGAAATATCCACAAGTTTTACAAGCTCAAGTCGAAGATCCGGTATTCTGAGCGGAGGGGGTGTTTTGAAAAGCATTGAAAGTCCCAGGGGGCTGGGCCTTTACTACCTCTGTCGAATTAATAAACTAAAACATCTTTTTGATATAAAAGAAGAGTATTATTCCGGAAAGTGAAAGTTTTAAAGCAATACCCATAATATTTCCAACAAACACCCCTAAGCCTGCTTTAAGGGCCATACTGCTGTTTCTGCCTGCCAAAAGTTCACCAGTTATTGCCCCTGCCAGTGCAAAAAAAAGCATTCCCCAGGGAGGAAAAAAGAAGATGCCTGTCAGCATTCCTAAAAGAGAAAACCAGATTCCTGTTTTTGATGCCCCGAATTTTTTTGCGCCTACAGATAGTAATACATAATCCAAAAAGGTTACAATAAGAGTCAAACAGCCCATTATCATCAAAAAATTGAAACTGAAAGGCTGCCAATCCTCTGCAAAAGAGAGAATGATCAGGGCTAAAAAACTCAGCGGAGGACCTGGTATAACAGGCAGGATTCCTCCGATGAGGCCGGTCAATGCTAAAGCTAATCCTAATATTTTAAGTATTAATATTAAAACAGTGTACATTGGATGGGATTTACAGTTAATATTTATAAGGCGATTAAACAGATTGGTTCTTCAGTCTTCAATCTGCCAGAGGCAGACAAGTATCTGCCAGCCAGCCAACCAGCCGAAGGCTGGTAAAAGGCTGGTAAAAGGCAGTCAAGTATCCCCGAAGCTTGGGGAGGAGTAATTCATTTTTATTTTTCATATATCACATGCTAAAATAATTTGCGAATTATAATAGCACATGTTAATATCCCAGGCAATTGACATGAGTTGAAGAGTAACATTTATAATCTCCAAAAATATTTTAAGAGAATTGTGTGCCATTAATTGCCTGGGTGGCGGAATAGGTAGACGCAAGGGACTTAAAATCCCTCGATACTAAGTATCGTACGAGTTCGATTCTCGTCCCAGGCACCAATAAAATCAAGGGTTTCAGCGTTTTGACTGAGACCCTTTTTTAATGCCTGAAATTGTCATGTAAGCACATAGTAAGCAGAATATTTTTTTTTCATGTAAGCAAAAAAAATTGATTTAGACATAAAAAAAGCGGGCTGATAAACCCGCTTCTGTCTGTAAGTTTTCCTGAAAGTCAATAAAGCTGTTTGATAGCAAAAAAAGGTAGGAATTATTTCTAAAATTTCAAAATTAGACCCCCTGACAGCCACGACAATCGACGTTTATTGACCGGCCTATATGATCTGTATAGGCATAAAAAAAGCGGATCGTATAGACCCGCCTGTAACTCACGTTAACAGGAATCTCCAAGCAATTATCAACATTTCATTTTTCCTATATTTGGAAGTTATAAGGTTTATACCTTCATACCTTGTTAGGGGTAATATAGTCAATATATTTTTTCATTTTAAAAAAAAATATGCTATATTGTTTTTATGCCAACCGAAAAGCCAAAAATAATCTTTGTTGCCGATCAAGACCTATTAAAACGGTTAGATGACTTTCGTTTTGAAAATCGCATAAATTCACGCTCCGAAGCAATCCGGATACTTATTGAAAAAGGTTTAAAGTCTTCCGAAAAACCCCTAAAATTCATAAAATAAGCCTCTAAAACGCCCTACAATCGACGATCTCTTGGCTATCCACAGGTTGATATAGGCAATAAAAAAAGGGCAAGGCATTTTCAGCCCTGCCCTCATTACCGGCTCACCTCCGATGGAGTTCGCAAGCACCGGCCGCCCAAGGTTTTTCTGAAACGGAGCACTCAAGGGCTAATCTCCGTCGGCCCAAATCCCCGGCCGAAAGGGTACTCAATATCAAGACGATATTGACTCTTATTCAACACGACCAGACGCAAATATACTTAGGTCGGTATTGCTACTTGAATCAATAGTTAGAGCCGTTGCAGCTGTTAACTTCATGCCACCGTTTAAAAAGTTCCAGGTCAAGGAAGTATTTGCAGCCATCGCCACCGGGCCCAAAAGTGCCGTTGTTACGGCCGCGCCGGTTTTGCCAGCACCTATTGTTATGCTTTGTGCGCCGCCTGCACCATTGTTAATAGTTAGATGATCTACTATGATTGATTTTCCCGCCACCGCCGCTTTAAGCTCCTCACAACCCGACGCATCGGCACTTGTAGCATTGAGAAAAAAGCCGAACTTTGCAGGGCTGGGATTAGTCACCGTTATAGCCATGATTCACAACCTCCCTTATGAAAAACAGGTGTCTGTAAAGTCACCTGCATAACGTGGTTCTAATACAGCGAACACACTCACAAGACCTGTTGCGCCGCCTGCATCCGTAAATTCCAGCATGAGCCAATTTTCAGAATTAGCAATGTCCATGATCGTTCCAGGAACATCTACAATCAAAAGATAGTTCGGATATGTAGCCTGCACGATCTCAAGCCCTGTCGCAGCGGTTACTGTAACAGCTGCTGCCAAAACGTCACTTGAAGTTCCTGTTGAACCCCATAAGCTTGTTGCGCCGCCATACTGGTATGAGAAGGCCAGTGCCGAAGTAAGAGCCGCATCAGCCGCCCCGGAATAGGCTTTCAAAGTAGAGTTAGCAACTCCCATAGTGCCAATATCTATCAGGAATCTACAATGATGAAAGTTGGCCATATTGATTCCCTTTGTCACTTGTGTCGCACCCGTAGCCAGGTTCAACGCACTTGCAACCAGGGCGTACTTCAATTTTCTCGTGTTCATAATTTTATCCTTTCTTATATCAACCAGAGGCCCCGTATGAGGCCCCTGGATGTTTACGTTATGCCCTTTCTTCCAAGACTACAAAGGGACTAACAGTAGTAGAACCGTCCTCAAGTGTTAGTGGTTCATCCCAAAGAGGTTCACCATCATGTCTTTCTATCAGGCGTGCAAGCATTTCGTCAGTCTCAAAGTGCACGTGAGGCGACATGTCGAAACGCATCCCTGAACGGAGGCCCACGACGTATTGGCTGAAATCCGCAAGAATGATGTCTCCACGATCTCCGAGTTTTTCGGTCTTTTCCGTGAAAATTACTGGCCTGGTCAATATTCGCCACGTCCCTCCGGCATCAGCCGTGAGAACGGGTATAGCACTTCCGCCAGTACCCACGGCCATAGACAGTTGCAGGAGTTGAGGAATAGCTGAAACCTGACATACCCAGACCGAATGATTGAAACACGCAGGATGTAGACGCCCCACCATAGCTGTAAGGTTTTCGTACTGAATTGTATCTGCCACCTGGCCATTTTCTTTTTCCACTTCAATAGTACACCCGGCATTTAAAATGCCTAAAGGCTCACCGGCACCCGTGCCCTTGAGAAAAGCCTTGTCCCGGTACCATGCCAACCCCTTGCCGCAAATCTGAACCAACTGATTTTCACCGCCTGGAATATCCTGGGATAACTCGGAGCTAAACCGCAAAAGACCAGTCAACTTTTTTGCCTGGAGCTTCATATCCCTGATTTTAGGATTAGCCTCTGATATGGTTCCAGCTTCAGCTGTGTAACTGGCCGTAAAACCGCCGTATAGATTCGCTGAATGGTCACCAATGGTCATCGCCGGTATATCAATTTCGTTGCTTCGCATTGGTTGTACAAAGCACCTGGGCATCACTATTTCATCTTCTAAACTGACAGCGTGTATTTGTGCCGCTAATTCTCCTGGCACCAAAAAACCGCCGTCACTTGGAACCGTTTCGGTCATAGAATTTTTGATGAGGCCCGGATGAAAACGCCCGGAAAATACAGCCTGGAAAAAGGTAGAGTCCTTATCCGTCCACCTTACATCAGGAACGCTACCAAAAAGAGACCGATAGTCCTTTTTATCCTGTGGCCCACGCAACGCAAAGGCAGGCCCGCCCCGCAATATATTTTTGCTAGACGTGCCAATAGTTGAAGGAAGCGTTAGAGGCTTTTCCGGTTTTTCAAGTTCAGCTTTGAGTCCCTCTATTGCACCATCAAGTTCTGAAATCATCAGTTCCTCTTTTGGTGTATTTTCCCGGCCCTCTTTTTTGGCAAAGGCAACCAAACGAAACTTTTCGTTAGTAAGTTTCTGAATATCATTTTTTATTTTTTCAAAATTAGACATTTTTTTTTCCTTTCAATAATTTGTTAATTTTACAATCGCTATATTCCGCTTCCGCTGTTTTATGACAGTACGTCTCGCACGCCGTAAAAGTTCTGCCAAATATTTCCAGTTTATCTTCTTTCAGCATCCCGCTGAATGATTAAAGGCAATTAACAACATCTCGCTGCTTATTGGCTAAAGATATCCCATCTGTATTTGACTTCGAAAGCATCAGCATCCCGCTGATAATTTCGCCCAGCTATGTTTGACATCCGTATAATTCGGATGTATTTGTCTTGATTAGGTTATGACCTCCGCGACCTCATTTCTTAAAAACCAAGGCATGCCCCGATTCCCTGATTTATTCCAAATACTTAGCAAGATATCCTCGTAATCATCCCACATTTTTTGGCAATCACAATTAGAGTCTCTCGTTGTATGCAAGTTCCATGCCAAAGTGCCTTGCTTAATCTTGCCAAATAAAAAATAATTTGCTAAACTTTCATCAAGGGATTGCATTATTTAAATAAGCTCCTCAATTTTCCAAGGTCTATTAAGTTGATACCACGGCTGCCCCTTTTCGCCTGATTTTTGCCATATCTGCATTAATTCCTTTTCGTGATTACGCAAAAATTTTTGTCTTTCCTCTCCTTGGTCAAAGTGCCTGGATATGTGCAAAGCCCAGGCCGGAGTATTTCTCCGAACTTTACCATAAAGGAAATAGCAGACTATTTCCTGACTCAATTTAGCTGATTTTTCAGGTTTTCTGAGTCTTTTTGATCGATTTGTAGCCATATTTGACCCCTTTTTGCATGTTAATTAATGCCCGTTTGGCCGTCCCGGCCCGTCATTTAGCGGTTCTAAATCCAAATTCAATGCTTTGATTCCTGACAGAAATGCCGCCCTGTTATCACGTTCAATAGGTAATAAGGGATTCGCTTTTATTGCACCAAAACGGTCTTTGATTGTCATACCATCCGCATCAATAGCGGCTCTAGCCCTTTGTGCACGATCAAACGCCTCAAGTGCCACACGTAAAATTTTTAGGCCCGCTACGTCACCTATGGCGTATTCGGACACAATGCCCTTCCAGATTTTCTTAGCTTCTTTACTCAGATGTTTTGGTATCTTTTCCATAATTTTTTAAAGGAAAATCGTCGTTTTTTGCGTGCGAACTTAACCAGTCCGGTTGACAGGGCAAGGGTTGGGAAGAACGGAATAGCCCCCCCTATCAGAGTGTTGCTTACACCAGCAGGAGCAAAAAAGCATATATGATCATCAATACGCTTAACAGATTCATAGTTTTAATCAAAATTCCCATTTTAGCCTCCCACAACAAGGTTCTGTCAACACTTGATAAAACCTTTTTAACCCAACCAAACCTAATTTTTGCTAACCTTCGATCGTTGAACAGCCTTCTCCGCTTCCGTGAACAACCGGTCAATGTTCCCCTTAAGCTCTCTGATACTCTTAAAATCTGCATCACTGAGATAGATTTCGATTAATCGCCCAACATTATTTAATACTGCAATTAATGCTTGCTGTTTTAGCTCCACATTGTCTTTATCAGTATTCATCAACTTCCACCTGTATAATGTTATTTTTAATCAAGTATAAGATCAACATGTCAAGGCCCCTATCTTCGACTTGCTTATCAGACAACATCTCCACGCCCTGCTTGTGACGACGCCAATCTTTTAGAACCTCATCCCGTATTTTCTCAATCGTTCGCTGTAAATCACACGGTGATTCCATCTTGCACCCCCTAAGCCTTACCAGACCACATAGCCACAGGTATTACATCGTAAAATATCGCACACAAAATATCTGCTGCCATCTCCTGCCCCCACGTCTTGGCAACACAGACCTGATGTATCCAGTCAAGCACCTGCTCTGCTGTTTGCATTCTGTATAATGGTATATCGTAAGTGCTACCATTTTCTTTGAATATGGAAAGGTGTTTGCGACCTGCAATATCCCTTATCCTGGCTCTCTCACGCCACTGTTCGGATTTTCCTGTAAGGTTAAGAATCTCATCTGTTGTCATTATACATCGCTCCATATACCCGCCCTGTCCCGCTGTCGCTCGGGTGACAGCACAACCTGTTATTTTTCTTTCAAGGGAGACAAGGGGGATAAACATTTCTTTATAGGGAGAACCCTCAGTCTCCCTAACACTCTTATCTATCTTATCTCTCTTATCTCCCTTTTCCATCTTGTCTCTCTTGTTGATTTTATTACGTTTTTCTTTATCTTTTCAGCGTCCTGACTACCTGTTTTCTGCTCCCAGAATTTTGAAGGGAGACAAGGGAGATACTTTCCGTACAGACCCCCCTTTAGAGTGCAATCCACATCCAGCTATTCAAATCAGAATCCCGCCTTGAGGCAATACCCAGCTGTGTCTTAACCTTTTTGAGGACATCAACGCTTATCCCTTGCCTTTCACCCAACGAGTAGACCTCGTTAGCAGACAACTCCATTTGTCCATTAAACAACTCCAGCAGGAATGACTCTGCCCTATTTGTCATGGATTCTGAGCCCTCCGAGGAAGGCTCTTTTATAAGAATCCGGTCACCTGCTTTGACAGCTATGAGTTCTGGAATATCACCAATGTTGGATTTCGCAACTCTCAGTTCCCGGACATAGGCAGATTTTTTCACTACGGATAGAACCAGACTGACAGCGGCAGTTTTGGCCGTGGTGCCAACTGCTTTGTCAAGTAGACTATCTGCACGCCCCTTTTTATGGTGATCCAAGTACACTAAAGCGGCATGATGTCTATCACACACTAAGGCATTAATCTTGTGCATTACTGCCCCGATCTTGTCATCATTATCACCGAATTGTGACATACCTCGGATACTGTCGATGAAAACGCATGAGATAGGCTCAAGATCACGAAGGATTACCCCAAACTCATTAATGTCTGAGGTATTTTGAAAGTTGAATTTAAAATCTTGATTCGCTTTCTGTGCCACATAAAAATTCTCAGTCAATTCAAATGATTTCATTTTGTTAAGGGTATCCAGTAAACGGCCCTCCGTCGCGGCCCAAATAACATTTCCAGGGTGTTTGTTAATGATCTCTTTTGCGATAGTTAGAGCTATTGATGTCTTACCGATGCCTTCACGCCCGTTCAGGATATGAGGATAGCCTCGCGCAAGGTGTTCTCTGAATATAAAGTCTACTTCAACATCGAATTGTTTCATGAGTTCGTCCAGACTCAAACCTTTTGCCTTATTTAACTGTTCCCCGAGCATTCTAAAAATCCTTTCTCTTAACTCCGTAACCCCTCGTTTTGGCTGGTGTTCTGCCGTATATTGCCATTTATGAAATTCAGCAGGTCTATCTCTCGGTACCGAACAGTGCGCCCCAATTTTACAAATGGGAGTTCGGCACCACCCCGGGACCGCCAAACCTCTAGGGTAGATGGTTTCAAGCCTAAAAATTTTGCCGCTTGTCGAGTATTATATATAGTCATAAAAAATCCCCTCAAAAGATTTAAGTTTTGAGAGGATCATATCACACCGTGTTTCCCGAAATGTCGTGCTTTGGGATTTATTTCATCGGTTTGTTCATTTTTTTTCTTAGTGTGGTTAGATAGTTTTTGACTGTCTTGAAGGTGAGACTTTTCAGCTCTCCTCGTTTTGTTTCAAAAAAAATCAGCTCTTCTTCTGTGTCGATCGAATCCCAAAATTCGGTTCTGCTTTCATAGGTTTGTTTTTGAATTCGCTTCAAAATGTTTGGAAAATTTAGCTGGTCTCCTGATAGCCCGTCACATAGCCGGTAAATTTGCGATTTCCACTCTTCAGAAATTCTCCCCTGGCCCCGGTTGCCACCTTTAAATTTGAACCCTTTAGTTGCAGGTGGCACCAATACTTGGATGGTTTGTCTTAGGGGTCTTTGGATTTTCTGACCGTAGGCGCTGATACGTCGTTTTTGCTCTTTGATATGTAATAGTTCTTTTTCGTTGAATTCAGGGAATATCGTTTTGTTATTTTTCATGACTCACTCCTGGCTCTTTTAGAAGGGAAGGGCACCACTTTTTTGCTCGCTGCAATTTTGGCCTGTGTATTAATCCAATTTGCGATTTTGTTGAGATATGGCCTTAGGTATGTTAAATCGCCTGTCTCTTTGTAATGCTTGATTGTAACGTCCTGGAAACTATGCCCCATCAATAGCTTTGTAATGACAAATTCGATCTCAAGCTCTCCTGATATTGCCATAAATGTTCTCCTAAGATCATGTGCAGATATAGGGGTTTTTATTTCATCAGACAGTTTTTTAAACAAACCCCGTGCATCATGGATATGTCCCCCGGATCGTCCAGGAAAAACATATTCCGAAGTTTTTTCTTTAAATCGTTTTGTTAAAATATCCTTGCAACTATCTGACAAAGGTCGAGTAATCGGCATACGATTTTTAGGGTCTTTAACGTGCCACGAGCTCTCATCAAAATTAATATCAACCCATTTCAAGCTTGCTGCCTCCCCCCATCGGCACCCTGTGAGAAGGAGGAAGGAAATTATATCACTACTGGTATGAATTATCGTGTTTTGGAATTCATCGGCTCTTATCCGCCTAAGAAAATTCCATGAAATACCCACTTTATCGAGCGGGATTTTATTGTTCCGGGGCCTCACTTTATGCCATAGCTTCGCCCCCGATAGTATCTGAACGGGGTTTTCTGGTATTAAAGGCTTATTTCCAGGCCGGTGAGCCTCACGTGCATAATTTAAAATTGCCCTGAGGATCCGAAACGCCTGATTTGTTTGTGAGTGACTTTTTTTTGATAACTCCATGAACCGGGCCTGAACCATATCCCGGGTGATTTCGACTACTGGCCTGTCAGACCACGCAAGAAAAGCTTTATTTAGGTGTTTAACTATGTCTTTCCTGTAACTGTCCTTAAGTCGATTCCCTCGAGACAGCAAGTATTCATCTGTTAGCTCCTTGAGGGTCAAAGAATAAGTTTGATTTTTTATTTTCTCCGTAACAGGGTCGATTCCCTCGTTCATTTTAAAAATTTGTGCCCTTGCTTTTTTTCGTGCATCGTCAACAGTTAGGATTCCGTGCTTCCCAAGTGTAATTCTTCGTGAAATCCCGTTTACTCTGCCCTGAACGATATAGGACACCCCAGAGGGTGTCAAACGAATCCCGAACCCTCTTATCTCGGAATCCCATAAAAGAATTTGCCCTTTTTCTGGCAATACCTGACTGTCAATTATTTTCTTGGTTATTCTCACTTTTTTAGTCCCCCGTTTTAAAATGTAAGCACTATGTAAGCAGGTAATATAAAACAGTATAATACACGCATGGGATTAATTTAGCTGTTATTTGTTGGTATGTCAAGTATTATATTGCTTACTCATACATGGTAAAACACCATAAAAGCCATATAAAAGGGACTTAAAATCCCTCGGAGCTTAGCTCTGTACGAGTTCGATTCTCGTCCCAGGCACCAGTAAAAAAAGGGTTAGCTCAAAAAAAGACTAACACTTTTTTTATTTCTGGCTACGATTTCGCTAAGATTTGATAAAATGTAAGATATCACGAATAAGGTTTTAGTCGCGATTACCCATCAAGGGATAAAGAGCAGTTAACCCAGGATGCTTAAATGAATTGATATTCCCTTCACCCAAAAATACTCAAAGTAATACCATTTGAAAATCAATAATTATTCCTTGAAATTTTTGACATAAAATTTCTTGACATGATATCATCATAAATTTATAGAATTAGTATGTTTCATTGAAATGCCTGTTTTATATCTGCTTGTAAATGAACGTAATAACCAGGGTGGGTGTATTATGGTTCGATCATCAAAGCCTTGTTTCTCAAAACGAGAGATGAGGCTTTTTTATGAGTGGTTTTTTCTTTGCTTCAGAAAAAGGGGGAATAAAAATGATTTGTCGAGATAAGATAAAGTACGTTCCTTGCAATTCTCTAAAACTAATCCTGACTTTTACCTTTTTCTTGTTTTTCTTTGCCTCAACGGATCTGATAGCGGCAACACATACTGTGGGCGTCGGTCAGGCTTATGCCACCATCACGGAGGCCATTGCCGCCGCCACTGCCGGGGATACGATTGATGTCTACGGAACGATAACTCTTGAGGGTGACGGCCAGAGCAGCGCTACCAGCGGGGTTGACATAAATAAGGATCTGATCATCCAGGGGCAGGGCCCGACGTCCACGATAGTCCAGGCCGATGCAACCCAGGGCACCGCCACAAGGAGGGTGTTCACTGTTCCGGCCGGGATCACCGTAACCTTGAAAGATATGACCATACGATACGGCAACTGCGCCGTGGCAGGCGCAATACGGAATGAAGGGGCTCTCCTCACCATCGAGAATTGCGTGATCAGTGATAATAACGGTACCGCACACGTTGGTGCGATATATCACAAAAACAGCACCCTTGTGTTGTCCTCTTCTGAGATAATCAATAATACGGCACCCGGCATGATAGGGGCGATTTACAACAATGCCAGTGAAGGCACCAGTTCACTTGCGCTGACCGATTGCACAATAAGCAATAATACGGGTGGTAGTCTCGCCGGTGGTATTGATAATGTGGCAGTAGCAGGAGGGACGTTCACGCTCACACTCGAGGGTTGTACGTTCAGTGGCAACCAGGCTAACGGCAACACCAGTTCAGATGCTGGCGCCATCAGGGCTTATCTAATTGGTGGTGCTATCAATACAGGAACCCTGAATGCCACCAACTGCACATTTTTTGAAAACACGGCCAGGAACAAGGGAGGCGCCATTGCACTTTTCGATGATAGTGAAAGTGGCACGCTTGCGGTCAATCTTCTTAACTGTACCATTGTCGGCAACAGGGCCGACAGCAACGACGACGGAGTCTTCAGAGACTACGTCACCAACTATCCCAACGGCCTGGGCGGCGGTATTTTCATTGGTTCGACTCTCATAGACCCAGCTACCTTATTTGACATTAATATCACAAACTGTCTTATCGCCGATAACATTTCCGGCTCGTCATCCGTTGACAGCGATCTGTGCTGCGCCGTGGAGGTTCGTCCCCAACCCCTCACTGTTGACATGAATTACAGCATCCTGGAGGTATGGGACGCGACTCGCATAACCCTGAACGGAACCAACAACCTGACCGGTCAACAGGCCAGCCTCAATGTGGCCGGTGCGCTGGCCGACAACGGCGGTTCCACGCAGACCCTGGCCCTGCTGGCCGGCAGTGTGGCCATTAATGCCGGAACCGACACCGGAGCGCCCGCCACCGACCAGAGGGGGTATGATAGAATCAGTCCTTGTGATATTGGCGCATACGAATACCAACCCACTTACCCCGTTACCTACAATGGTAACGGTAACACCTCGGGTACAGTACCAACCGATCAGACCAAGACCTACGGTGTTGACCTCACCCTGGCCACCAACACAGGCAGCCTGGGCAGGACCGGTTACACATTTAACGGATGGAATACGGCCACTGACGGCAGCGGTACCCATTATGATGAAGGGGCGACCTATACGGACAATGGGCCCCTGACCCTCTATGCCGAATGGACTGCCAATACCTATCCCGTCACTTACAACGGTAACGGGAATACCTCGGGTACCGTACCGGCCGATCAGACCAAGATTTATGATGTGGCCCTCACCCTGGCCACCAACACAGGCAGCCTGGCCAGGACCGGTTATACCTTCAACGGATGGAATACGGCCACTGACGGCAACGGTACCCATTATGATGAAGGGGCGACCTATACGGACAACGCAGCACTGACTCTCTACGCCGAATGGACTGCAGCTATCCCTGCAGCGATACCCACCCTGTCAGAATGGGGCATGATCATCTTCGCATTGCTGATGGCTGTTACAGCAATTGTATTTATGAGGAGAAGAAAAGAAATGAGAGCATAAAACAAGATCGCTTTAAGTATCTTAAAAAAAAAGGCCCCGCAAATATTATTGTGGGGCCTTTGTATTTACCGTATCAGGCTGCTTGTTTTACTCAGCCTCTGCTTTTTTACTCTTTCTTACTACATCCCTCTGATCTTCAGGGGGAGGCGGCGGGACAGGTTCGCCCGGTGCCAGTTTTGTAACAGCACCAAATTTAGGCGGGCAGGCCTCAAAACAGCTTCCGCATCTTATGCATTTATCCTGCTCAATTATGTGGACCTGGTTCTTAACACTTATTATAGCCCCCACAGGACATCTCCTGGCGCAGGTCATACAGGCCTGACACTTCTCAGGATCAATATAGTAAGAGATCATTTCGCTGAACAGCTTGTCTATCTCTTCACTGGTGAAAAGTGCATCCTGTTCTTCCAGGTCTTCCAGGGCTGCCCCAAGCTTATCATTCTTCATTATCTTGATGTAGGGAACCAGCTTTTCGATTTCCTTAAGCTTTGACTTTAACTCTGCACGGTCTATTCCTTCAGCTTCACCAATCGGTCCTAATTTCTTAATGCTCCTGGTAAATTCATCAACCACTTCGGCATAGCGTATCCCGTCGGCAGAAGACATAAAATCAATCCTCAGCCTTTCATGGTTCAGACCGATATGTTCCATTATCTTCTTACACAAAAGAACCATGTTCAGTGCATGGTAATTCCCATTGGTTACATAATTACATTCATCAATCCGGCATCCGCCGATAAAAACACCGTCACATCCGTTTAAGAAGGCTTTAAGTACAAACTTCAAGTCAACCCTACCGGAACACATAACACGAATAAGCCTTATTTCAGGTGAATATTGCAGTCTGGAAACTCCAGCCAGGTCAGCAGCTCCGTATCCTCACCAATGGCATAAAAAGCCTAATATCTTTGGTTTAAATTTCAGTCCGTTACTCATTCGTCTCTATCTCCTTAATATCTAATTCCGGCCTTATTCATCAGTATATTTCTACACATCTCCAACTGCCGTATCAAATTGTTCTAAAATATCTTCTTCCGGGACAGCTGCATTTATCTGGCTGAAAATCTCTTCATCTGTAAAATGCTTCAGGGTAATGGCTCCTGTAGGACACTTCGCATTACAGAGACCATCACCTTTACACAGAACAGGATTAACCACAGCCTTGCTGCCCTGTTTTGTCTTACGAAGATCTATGGCACCATACGTGCAGGCAGAAACACATGCCCCACATCCCATACACTTACTCTCATCCACCTCGCAAACAGCGCCTGATACAGTTACTGTATCATTTGAAAGAAGTGTTATGGCCCTTCCGGCAGCACCAAAAGATTGATTAATGGTTTCAGTTATATGTTTGGGATAATGCGCTGTACCGCACAGAAAAACACCGTCCGTAGCAAACTCAACAGGTTTTAACTTGACATGGGCCTCCTTGAAAAAATTATCCGGCGTCAAGGCAACCTTGAATAATTCAGAGATTTCCTTGTTTGCCGCAGGCGGGATAACCGCAGCAGACAAGACAAGATAATCAGCATCTATCGCAAGACCCTGTCCTAAAACAGGATCAGAAACAGAAACCCTCAATACCTTCTGACCGCCTTCTTCAACGGCCTCCACCTGAGGCTGATCCTCCGGCTCATAGCGAATAAATTTTACCTCATTCTCGGACGCATCACGATAATAATTCTCCATATATCCATATGTCCTCATATCCCTGAAAAGGACATAAATATCTGTCTCAGGATTATTCTCCTTCAGTTTTAACGCGTTCTTTACGGCCTGACTGCAGCATACACGGGAACAATAATTTCTATCCTCATTCCTGCACCCGACACATTGTATCATCACAACGGCCCTGGCATTAATCAGATCTTCATTCCCTTCAGCAATCCGACCTTCCAGCTCCAGCTGGGTCATTACCTTTTCATTTTCGCCATAAAGATACTCAGCGGGTTTATATTCCTCAGCCCCTATGGCAATAACCGTGGCCCCATGCTTTATCTGTGTAACCCCTCTGTCGCTCTTAATTGTGGTTTCAAAATTACCAATATAACCCGTGGCATCTGTTATAGTGCTGTTGGTATATACATGTACCCGGGGATGCTTATAAACTTTCTGCACAAGATCACTCAAGTATGACTGTACATCCATACCTTCCAAAGTGTAATAAAGCCTTCTTGCTATCCCTCCCAGCTCTGACTCCTTTTCCAGCAGGTAAACATCATGACCCTGGTTGGCAATAGACAGAGCAGAGTTCATCCCGGCTATTCCTCCACCAACTACCAAAGCAGTCTTGGTTACCGGCAGCTCAATTTCCTGTAAAGCCTCCTGGTGGTAAACACGGGCTACTGCCATTCTTATTATATCTTTTGCCTTCCTGGTAGCTTCCTCTTTTTCCAGGGAATGAACCCATGAGTTATGCTCCCTGATGTTGGTCATCTCCATATAATACTGGTTAAGCCCCGCTTCACGGACAGTATCACGGAATAAGGGCTCAAGTGTCCTGGGACTGCAGGCTGCAATAACCACCCGGTTAAGCCCTTTCTCATTTACCATGTCCGCTATTTCTTTGGCAGAGTTGGTGGTACATGAAAAAAGCTGCTCCTGGGCGTAGACAACATTAGGTAATGTCAGGGCATATTCGACAGCAGAAGGAACATCCACCACCCTTCCGATATTGGCCCCGCAATGACACACAAAAACCCCTATCTTCGGCTCCTCCAGAGAGACATCCTTTTCCTGCGGATATATCCTTTCCTTTGTCAGTCGGCCTCTTCTGTAGTTAAGGAGTTCCCCACACTGGGAACCGGCTGCACTGGCAGTAATGACTGAATCGGGGATATCTAAAGGACCCTGAAAGGCCCCGCTTACAAATATCCCCGGATTGGAAGTCTCAATGGAATTAAGGGGATTAACCTTACAGAAATTGTCCGAATTGAGCTCTATCCCAAACTTTTCTGCCAGATCCTTGCAATCGGATGGAGGATTCAATCCAATAGACAGAACCACCAGATCAAATTCTTCCTCCTTTACCCCTTCATCTGAAGTGGCATATCTTAAAGTCACATTATTGGTTTCAGGAATCTCTTTTCCTACTGATACATAGCTCCTGACAAAACGAACACCCGGAAGTGCAGCCGCCCTTTGATAATATGTCTCAAAGTCCTTGCCATACGCACGAATATCATTATGAAATATCGTACATTCCACATCCGGATAATGGTCTTTCGTCAAAAGAACCTGTTTCTGAGTATAGGTACAGCACACGGCTGAGCAATAGCTGTTGTCCCCCTCGGTGACTCGCCTGGAACCTACACATTGAACCCAGGCTATTTTCCGGGGATGCTTCTCGTCTGAAGGTCTTTTGACCTCACCCTCATACGGCCCTGTGGAAGACAATAAACGCTCAAAATCAAGACTTGTAACCACGTTCGGCATTTTTCCATAGCCGTAACTGTTATTAACTTTTGGATCAAACGGTTCAAAACCAGGAGCCAGAAGTATCGCCCCTACCTTTATATCCATCTTTTTCGGTAACTGAGAAAAATCTATGGCATCATTTTCACAAACCGCTTCACAAATACGGCACTTCTTCTCCTTAAGATACAGACAGTTTTCATCTATATATGTGATAAGAGGAACTGCTATGGAATAGTAAATATGAACGGCCTTACTCGTGGATAATTCCTGATTATAAGGGTCGGGGATCAAAACCGGACAGTACTCTACACAGGTAGTACAACCGGTACACTTGTCCTCTATAATGTATCTGGGCTTCCTTGTCAGCGTTACCTTAAAATCACCCGATTCCCCTTCCACGCTGTTAACTTCCGTATAGCTCAGGATTTCAATGTTTGAATGACGGTCGGCCTCGACCATTTTGGGTGCAAGTATTCATGTAGAGCACTCATTCGTGGGAAAGGTCTTGTCAAGCTGGCCCATGTGACCGCCAATCGACGGCCCTTTCTCAACCAGATAGACCTTAAAACCCGCAGCAGCAAGATCCAGAGAGGCCTGAATACCACTGATCCCTCCGCCAACAATCATTACGTCTCCAAAATTTTTATCCGCAAAGCTTTTACAAAGCTGTTCCACTCGCTCTTCTAGCAAAAGTTCTTTTTCCACTTTCTATTACCTCAGCATATTATTTTTTATGCCCAAAGCATCCGGGCCGGCTGGGTTATCAATACTTAATCTAAATAACTTCCAGTATTACCTCTGTTAAATCCTTAATCACTATCTTATCGTCAACACCCATGGTTAACCTGCTATCCTCAAACATTGTAATGCAGTACGGGCAGCAGGTAACCAGTTCCTCAGCCCCAACCTCTATAGCCTGGTCGATCCTGAGGTCGCTGAACCTTTCTCCTTTCTGTGTTTCCATCCAGACCCTGCCACCTCCACCTCCACAGCAGAGACTGTCTACACGCGAATCAGCCATCTCATTCAATTCTAAACCGGGAACCTTTTTTAAGACCTCCCGTGGCTCGTCATATACGCCGTTGTGCCGGCCCAGGTAACATGGATCATGATAGGTAACTTTCTTTACGTACTCCTTGTTAATCTCAAGCCTCCCTTCATTAATAAGTTCAAATAAAAGCTGTGACATGTGAACTATCTCAAAATGCACCATAAAGTCAGGATACTCATTCTTGAAGGTATGATAACAATGCGGCGAAGAAACAATAATCTTCTTCACTCCATTGTCTATAAAGGTCTTGATGTTCTCCTTGGCCAGGCGCTGAAATACCTCTTCATCGCCAGTCTTGCGGATGCTTTCTCCACAGCAGTTTTCCTGCTCACCCAGTATCCCGAATTCCACACCGGCCTTGTTAAGAATCGTGGCCGTTGCCTGGGCTACCTTCTTTAACCTGGGATCATAGCTGGGGTAACACCCGGGGAAATATAAATACTCCATCCCTTCAGTAAACGTATTTACAGATACACCTTCCGCCCAGTCCGCCCTCTTTTTACGAGCTTCACCAAAGGGGTTGCCTTCGCCAACAAGACCTCCTCTTATGGTACGAACAGGCTTGGCAGAAGCATGAAAAACCCCATATTCCGTGGCAAGCCTGCGTAAGGCCATCCCGGACTCTATCTGTTTTACGTCTCTGGGACAGTGCTGGGGGCATCTTCCACAGGAAGTACAAAGCCACAT
>Ga0209408_1000928_pt1 | contig 19948 bp, 14 predicted proteins | sample AD_UKC107_MetaG_FD_184422 | JGI IMG/M metagenome (GOLD analysis project Ga0209408, IMG submission 184422) | Active sludge microbial communities of municipal wastewater-treating anaerobic digesters from Hong Kong - AD_UKC107_MetaG (SPAdes)... | ecosystem: Engineered > Bioreactor > Anaerobic >... | reverse complement strand
CGCCAATAGCGTTTAACCCGCGCTGGTAGGCTGCAGGTGTAATAATTTTCTGGTTAATTCCGCCCTCGCCTAGCTTAACGGGGAGCTTTCCGCTATGAATAATTTGGTAGGTTCCGTCACCGTTAACTGCTGCAACTAGCAGGTTGAAGGTGTTGGTACCAAGATCGATAATGGCTACTTTGCGCATTTTGAATTAAATTTTAGAACGCAGATGACGCAGACCTGACTCCTGCCTGCCTTTAGATTTGCTCTATGAATTTCTTTGACATTTTTTACCTTGCAATGCTGTAACAAAACAGCAGGGGTGAACTATCTGCCTGCCGAGGATATTAGACCTACCGTCGGAATGAGTCCCCTGCTGTTAAGCGATTAAGCATCATATAGAATTCGAGGCTTAAAGGCCTATTAAAGGTATTAATGTTAATCTTTTCAAGTTACAACACAAAGTTATGAAAAAAAAGGTATTTATTGGTATTGATGTTTCCAAGTCAAAACTGGACGCAACCTACTGCATCGGGGATAACCTTCAGGTATCCAATCACTTCATTGTGAATAATAACCCTAAAGGTTTTGCCCAAATCCTTAAGCGGCTCAACAAGCTAGAGGGCGACCATGATCTTTGGCTTGTTTGCTTTGAGGACACCGGGCTTTACTCCATCGGATTGGCACTTTTTTTTCAGGAGCAGGGCATAGATTTTTGCCAAGAGTCTGCGCTACGCATCAAGCTGTCAATGGGAATTAAGCGGGGCAAGAACGATAAGCTGGATAGCCGTGAAATCGCCCAGTACGCGTACACCCATAAAGAGAAACTAAGACTCACGGATATGCCCAAGGAGAGGCTGCTGGAGCTTAAGGTGCTCCTTTCCTACCGTGATCGCCTGTTAAGGCAGAAGAATGCGTTGCTGGTGGCAGCTAGGGAGTCATATGAGTGCTTTGGGAACGAAACAACGCAATTCATTCTGGATGACAGCCAGGAGATTATCGCGCAGTACAATCAAAAGTTAAAGGATATTGAGCGTAGGATTAAGGAGTATATTCAGGACGATGAGGAGCTCAGGCAGAACTACGATCTGGCCACCTCTGTGGTTGGCGTAGGGCCGATTATTATTGCCTACATGCTGGTACAGACCAACAATTTCAGATTATACAGCCCGAGGGAGTACGCCTGCCATACGGGGGTTGCTCCCCATGAGCACTCATCGGGTACAGATCTCCCTCAGAGGAGGACGACCAGCAAGATGGCCAACAAGAAGATGAAAACGCTGCTGACCAACGGAGCCAACAGCGCCATTATGTATGACCCGCAGCTAAAACTTTACCACAGCCGAAAGGTTAAGGAGGGGAAGAACAAGTATTCCGTGCTGAACGCTGTTCGCTTCAAGTTGATAGCAAGGGTTTTCAGCGTTGTTAAGAGAGGAACTCCTTATGTAAAAATGGCTCATTAACCATAGCTATCGGACAATGCGAGCTAGAGGGAAGTTCTTTGGCTTGTTTTTGAGGATTCGATATCCGAAAAAACAAAGAAGGAAGGCGAAGTCACCTTCCTCTTAACCATCGGCATAAAGCTTCACCGTCGATCGTTCTTTGGCAAAAACCAAAATAGGAAAAAAAGTTGAAAGTAAATTTGGTTTTATCATAGAATTCCGACAAAGGCAGGCTGCGCTAAGTTCTTCGCTTCGCTCAGAATGACAGTTTGTTGTATGTTCTTAGAGGAAGGGAGGGGTTGGTGGCGGCTTGGCCGCCACCAACCCCTCCCTTCCCCTATAAAATAAAAATTAATTAACTGTCATTCTGAGAGAATCGAAGTGTATCGAAGAATATTTTTTATGCTAATAAAATTAATCGGACACTGCTGGTTGATTTCCTTAAAAAACAAATCTACAAATGCAATTTACAATTAATATTCATTACGAAACATCCATTAAATGTACGTTCCTCAATGTTTCAACCCAAATTGCTATCTTTGCACCCAAAATTATTAAACCATGTCGCAATCAAAAGTTCGTGTTCGTTTTGCCCCAAGTCCAACCGGGCCACTTCATATTGGCGGAGTTCGTACCGCTTTGTTCAACTACTTTTTTGCCCGCCAACAAGGCGGACAATTTATCCTCCGAATTGAGGATACCGATTCACAGCGGTTTGTTCCTGGTGCCGAAGAGTATATCAACGAATCGTTGAAGTGGTGCGGAATTAATATTGATGAGGGAGTTGCCGAAGGCGGACCCCACGCACCCTACCGCCAGAGTGAGCGCAAGGAAATTTACAAGCAGTACGCCGATAAGCTGGTAGAATCGGGAAACGCTTACTACGCATTCGATACCGCCGAAGAACTCGATACGCTCCGCAAGGAGGCCGAATCAAAAGGCGAAGCTTTTACCTACGGATATCAGGTTAGAAACAGAATGAAAACCTCATTGGCACTTCCTGCTGACGAAGTGAAGAAAAGAATAGAAAGCGGAGAGCAGTGGGTAGTTCGATTTATGATGCCGGAGAACGAAGAGGTTGTGATGAACGATTTAATCCGCGGAGAAATTAAAGTTAACACATCAACCCTCGATGATAAAGTACTTTTCAAAAGTGCCGATATGCTTCCAACCTACCATTTGGCAAACGTTACGGACGATTACCTGATGGAAATTTCGCACGTAATTCGCGGCGAGGAGTGGCTGCCATCGTTACCTCTTCACGTGCTTCTTTACCGTGCTTTGGGATGGACAGACAAAATGCCACAATTTGCGCATCTTCCACTACTACTAAAACCCAGCGGAAACGGGAAACTGAGCAAACGCGATGGCGATAAGTTGGGATTCCCGGTTTTTCCACTTCAGTGGAAATCGGCTGAGGGCGAAGTTTCCAGAGGTTACCGTGAGGATGGATATCTGCCCGAAGCATTCGTAAATCTTTTGGCACTTTTAGGCTGGAACTCTGGAACCGAACAGGAAATTTTCAGCATGGAAGAACTGATAAATCTTTTCTCACTCGACAGAGTGAACAAATCGGGTGCAAGGTTCGATCCCGAGAAAGCAAAATGGTTCAACCATCAGTACATTACCAAAAAAAGTGATGCTGAAATTTCACGGGAATTTGCAAAAATTCTTGAAGGCAAAGGAATTAATGCTGATGCAGCAAAGGTTGAAAAAATTGTAGGATTGGTGAAGGAGCGTGTGAACTTTGTTCACGAAATCTGGGATCAGGCTTCATTCTTCTTCGAGGCACCAAAATCGTACGACGAGGCAACTGTTAAAAAATTCTGGAAGGAGGATACATCAGCAATAATGAATGAGGTTGCTCAGATTGTTGAAAGTGTTTCAACCTACACTTCACCAGAAATTGAGACCGCAATTAAAGGTTACATAAACGAGAAGGGTCATGGCATGGGCAAAGTTATGAACGCCATCCGATTAAGCTTAGTTGGCGAATCGAAAGGTCCAGGTGTGGCTGATATTTGCGAACTTCTTGGTAAGGAGGAAACGGTAAGTAGAATTAACGCTGCCGTGAAAGTATTACAATAAGATTCTCAAAATTTATTAAAGAGATGGTTGTTGAGCCTGTCGAAACAACATCTCTTTTTTATTTCTCCAATTCGACGGATATTGCACTTGGGGCTGACTTATTTAATCGGGCACAGCCAACCGCAGCTTGGTAAACCTACTAAAATGTTCGACTAGCGAGTTTCTCAATAGCCAAATAGGATTTGGTTTATTACTCAGTGGAACTCTGTGCTTCCAATGTGACACACTGTGGTACAATATATTATTAATATCACAGAGTTTCACAGGGTCTTTTTCGGTGTCACACAGTGAGTTTAATGAAACACCTTCAATTCGAACTTAATAACAATTTTTTCTTTGCCACCTCGGCTAAATGTGGATAGTTGTTGAGCCTGTCGAAACAACATCTCTTTTTTTATTTTCCACCAAACTCCACCGTATACTTCGACTCCGAAAAGCCCATAAAAATTCCGTAACCTCCCTCTACATTTGAGTAAATGGTAACGGGGTTGCTGTTGGCATCACCCAAACTATTTAATTTAATATGGCGACTTAGCTCGTATCTGTAGTAATCCTCGCTTATTGAATAAAGAGAGAAAGTAGTTGTTCCTTCTAGTTCTGGTTCATTTTCATAGACTATATGATAGAACTGAAACGAAAACAAATTGGTATGAAATAGTTTATTGGAGAAAAAGACCGACTCTCCAACCTGACTGTCTGCTATTCCTGCATAATTCTCAAAAATAACATTTGGCTCTAATCTAAAATACGAGTTGTAGTTCAGACAGTTACTATTAATAATTTCGTATCCTAGTTCAATGAGATAGTATCTATAACCTTGAGATTGATCCTGCGAAAAAAGATTTATTGTTATTTTTTCCTTCATTTGGTAGTATTCTTGCCCAAATTCGAAAATTTCAATATCGTGGGAGATTATTTGTACAGGTAGGGGAATGTAGGTTGTCGCAATGACTTCATCAAATTCTTTATACTTTGCTTTTATTGAATAATTTCTTCCTTCAATAGCTTCTTTCCTACTAACATAATAGTTTTCTATGTATGGGACACAATCATTTATAATCCTGCACTTATTTATTAGCGTATCAAAAGGAATATTATCCTCAAACAGAATAACAGTTGCTTCATAAAGTGAATTTGGTGTTGGACTTGCATGGTTTTCAACATAATCGTTGTAACTTCTACTTAGCGAAAGAACAACGTAGGTGCTATCGGGACAGATATAGCCCGAAAGGCATAGCTTGGTTTCTGGTTCGGTTAGGTTGTAGTTTAAAAAATCGCCCTCGGTGCAGGATGAGAGAAGAATGAAATAAAAGATTATTAATAGATTGCTTCGACTCGCTGTGCGAGTCTCGCAATGACGGGATGGAATTATTATTGAGAGCATACATCTAAAAATTTAGCGAAAAACTTAAGTAAGGAATTACTCCAAAAAGGCTTACCTGCCCTATTCCCTCAACCGATTGGGTAAGGTAGTACGGGTTTTGATGCGCGTAGGCATTGTAGGCTCCAATACTAAACTTATAACCAAGGTGCTTTTTAAACCGCTCATAGTTTAAGCAAATATCAAGCCTGTGGTATGCCGGCATTCGCTCATTGTTTAAATTCTCGTACTCAACCACGGTGTAGTATCCATAATCAAACGGTCCGGTATTGTAGTACATAATATTTGAGAGCGTAACTGCCGAACCCGTTGCATACATCCAGTTGGCTCCCAGCGAGTACCTTTTCCCCAGCTTCTGCATTACGGCAACGGCAAGGTTATGGGTACGGTCGAAGTTAAAGGTAAACTCTCGCCCCCTGTTAACTCCATCGAACTGGCGGGTTGCCTTCGATAGCGTATATGAAATCCAGCCCGTGGTGCTTCCCGTTTCCTTTCGTACGCAAAACTCCAAACCTTTCGATTTCCCGTTGCCAACCTCAACCATCTCCTGCCAGTCGGTTCGGTTTACGGCGTAGCTGGCACCCTCCTTGTAGGTTATCAGGTTATCCATCCTTTTTAAAAATCCCTCAAGTGTAACTACAATTGCATCCGAAGGGCTGAATGTTAACCCGGCAACAAACTCGTTTGAAATTGATGGAGCAACTTTCTTTGTTGATGAAACCCACATATCCGAAGGTGCTCCCGATGAGGTGAACGAAAGCAGATGCAGATTCTGCGAAACTCTGGCATACGATGTTTTAAGCGTTAGCCTATCAAAGGTTAGGTAGCTAAGCGTAACTCTGGGCTGTAGAGTTGGGTAAATTTTCCCCTCCACAAAGTAGGTATCGAAACGTAAACCCGCATTAAGCGTTAGCTTGTTGGTTGGGTTATAAATATCGGAAACGTAAAGCGAAGCTTGATGAACAATATCGCTGAATCGGTAGGTTGTGTCGACATTATACTGCGAGCTGCTCGACACGCTGTTGAATGCGCTAACTTCGGGGCTTACGTTCTGCCGAAGGTACTGCGCACCAAATTTTAGCGTATGGTTCTTAACTCCGTAATCGAAATCGGTTTTTAGGGAGATATCCTCAATGCTCGACCGGTTGGTTAGGCTATTGCCCGAAACAACATTCCCCTCCTCGTCCCTGGTTGCGGAACCTTTCGTTGTTGAATAGTTATAACCCGAGTAGTAGAGCATAAAGTTGCCGTAAAGGTTTTCGGTAAAAATTTGGTTAAACCGAACAGAACCGGCACGGTTCCCAAAACCGAATGTATGGTCGTAAATTCCCGAGCCCTGAGGGCTGTAATCGTCCTTCCCATTGTAGAGCGTAATAAACAGTCGGCTACGGTTTGAGAATGTGTGGTTCACCTTCGCATTAATATCGTAGAAGCTGTACATATCGAGCCGCACATCGCCGCTGGCCAGGTACATTCCCGAAAAGCCAATGACTGCCATGCTCATCATTTCAGGAGAAATATCTAGGGTTGAACGTCTTCCGGTAACCAGGAACGATGTTTTTCCTTTTGCTATTGGCCCCTCGAAAAGAAATTTTGAGGAGAAGGTTCCCAGCATAACCTCGCCCGAGAAACGTTGGCTATTGCCCTCGCGCATGGTTAAATCCAGAACCGATGAGAGCCTTCCACCATGCTGTGCCGGCATTCCACCCTTGTAAAAGGTCACACCGTTTATAGCGTCGGAGTTAAAAACCGAGAACATGCCAAACATGTGGTAGGTGTTGTAAATGGGAGTTCCATCCACCAGAATCAGGTTCTGGTCGCTGCCTCCGCCACGCACAAAGAAACCGCTGGTTGCCTCGGTGCCCATTGCCACGCCCGGCAGCAGCTGAATGGTTCGGGTAATATCGGTTTCTCCCAGAATTGAAGGTAGGGTTCGTACAGTTCGGGCCGGCATACGTTCCAACGAGGTTTGCGGGGCAAACCTACGGTAGCTGTACTCCGATTTTACAACCACCTCGTCGAGCTGGTTTTCCGGAGCAAGCAGAATGTTTGCCACTGTTTTTAAACTATTTACCTCTACGTTTTTTGGCGAATAGCCAACGTAGCTAACCTGCAATGTTGTGGTTCCTTCCGGCAGTTCAATGCGAAAAAACCCGAAGTTATCAGTTGCCGTTCCAACCTTTCTGGCGGGGTCAACCACGTTTGCACCGATTAGCACCTCGTTGCTGGTTGAATCCTTCACAAAACCGGAGAAGACTTGGGTGGGTTGTGATTGTGCTGTTAGAAAAAGCAGAGAAAAACCGATTTGGAAAATTATATTTTTCACTTTAATACTATATTAAATCTAATTTTCAATAATTTGCAATGCAAACGTAGTTAAAACCCCCAATATGATATATTTATTTTTTATAATAAAGGTTAAATCTTTTGAAATGAATTTGTTATAAGGCTACATTTTAATAGTGATACCTTACGTAAAACTGCAGCACATTATTCAGCTGCCCGCGGTCCCTTAGCCTTGTAAAACTCCCTTGCTCGGCGAAGTCTCCTGACTTCGTCGAATTTAAATGTGATCTCCTGATCACTGTTACGAACTATCGGTAAGTTTTCCATGGTAAATCAAGCAAAACTAAATCCAACAATCCTTCCATTTCAGGACAACCATATAGTAACGACATAGTTTGGAAACTACGTCGAGCTGAGGTGGGTTGTGATTGAGACTGAAATGAGAAACCAATTAAGAAGATACCAATTTGGAAAATTAACTTTTTCACTTTTTTATGCTTGAATGAGAATGTGTTTAATAATCTTCTTAAAACCTAAAAACCAACCCATACCTTAGCCTTGTAAAACTCCCATACCCATATTCAGAATACAAACCCCAATTACGACCAATGTAGTATGATGCTCCAATGTAAATGCCCCAATCTGAGAAATATTTATCTGGGGTATTTTTTAAATTCTTATTCCACACATTGATTCCACCAAGTTTTCCTGAAAGGTAACAGTTAACTCGCAGGGTACTATCTTTTACAAAAATTGGTAAAACTTGAATTGCTGTTTGAAATCCATATGTATTAGAACTATGATAACTTACAGCAACCGAGTTGCTGGTTTGCTCAATAATATTCATATAACCACCAAACCCTAAATAAAAACCAACTTCAAAATAGGTAAGAAAGCAAACATTTGCTTCGCCCTTAATGCTAATAGTACTCTTATTTGCTATGGCTGTTCTATTGTTTGAATATCCTAACTTGATATTTACTCGCTCACCAGCCTTTGCCCCCAAGTAACATGTGAAGAGAAGTAAGAGGACAATATATCGTAAATAACACTTCATGAAAAATAATTAATAGTAAAGCAAGCGTCGAATAAAACTTCTTTTTTCCTTATTCTCATTTTTCTCCTTTCTTTCTCCATCGAAAATTACTTTGTAAGAAACGGTTGGGATAATGGGGAAGTAACTTACCTGATATAACGATAGTGGCTGGTACTCCCAGAAAGGTGAAGGGACGTAGATTTCGCTGCTTTCGTTATGATTAAAGTAGTAATAGTATGGATTTCTTCGGTTATATGCATTGTAAATAGCGAAACTCCATTGCGCTTTATGCCCATTCCTTTTTGTGCGGGTTGTGTAGTGAACTGCTATGTCGAGCCTATGGTAATGCCTCATACGAGCGCTGTTTCTTTCTCCGTAAATAAATGCTTCATAGTAATATGGGTTTCCATTCTCATCGAACTCCAGACTGGGCGTAATTTGTCGCCCAATAACCGGGGTATAGGGTAACCCGGTTTGAAACACCCATGCTGCGTTCACTGAAACCTTATCTGATAGTTTTTTTGAAATGCTCAAAGAGGCACAATGTGGTCGATCGTAATCGAAAAGAAACTCCTTACCTGAGTTTATATTGTTGAACTTTCGAGTTGCCTTACTGAATGAGTAGCTGAGAAACCCTGACCAGTCACCGTAATTTTTTCGAAGGAAAAACTCTACTCCGTAGGCTTCCCCAAAACCTCCTGTTTCAATTTTTGTGCGCCAGTTTCCATCACCCATAAGGTTTGTGTAGCCTTCCTTATAAGTCGACAGGTTTGATAGGGTTTTATGGTAAATATTAACTTCAACATCGAACATTCCTTTGTGGAATAGTCCACGCCACCCGGCCGAATACTGCTCAGAGTGAGCAGGTTGAATATTCTTTTCGGCAGGAACCCAAACCTCGTTACTCATTATGTTTCCGGCGGTGAATAGTAGATGGGAGTATTGGTTTATTCCCATATAGGAAATGTTTATTGAGTGATTTTTGCTAAGGCTTATGTCAATATTTAAGCGTGGTTCAATATCAAAAACTTTATAATTATGTGTAATGTAACCAACTCCCCTAGCACCTAGTTTAATGTTGATTCGGTTAAATAAACTTACCTTATTTTCAACAAACAATGCTGTTTCATTCGAGTTTACAATAGTTTCGGCTTTAGCTTCCGATTGGGTTGACAGGAAAACACTATTGGGACGATGTTGAAGGAACGAGGATTGAACGCCAAAATCCAGCGACCAGCTGCCCAACATTTCATACCTATACCCGAGTTTATACGAAACATCCTGAACCGATGAATGAAACTTTTTATTGTAACCGTAGTTCTCCTCCGCTCCTTGGTAGGAATATTTTTGCTTGTCGTTTAGCCTATACCTAACGTATGACAAGCTCTGGGTTGAGTAAAGTTTTGGTGAATGAACATGGTTCCAGCGGGCTGAGAGAAGCCAGTTCCCCCAGAAGTTTGACATTCTTGAATTTTCGGTTGAAAAGTTTGACTTTTGGTTCATCCAGAAGTTAAGGTAATCGTCACCCTGATAGAGGTTAATGCTGAGCGTATTACGCTCATTTGGTTTCCACGAGAACTTGCCATTAATATCGTGAAAGCCATACGAAACGATGTAGTCACCATCGGCAATTTTGCTTGCCAAAGCCATTAACGGATCGACCAAAGTTTTACGCCCCGTTACTAAAAAGGTAGAATTTTTTATAAACCCCGGGCCCTCCATTGAGAATGAAGCATCGGTAACCCCAATGCTAAAAGTTCCCTTCATCTTATTTGGATTTCCCTCACGTTGAGCAATATCCATTATAGATGAGAGTTTCCCGCCGTACTTTGCAGGAAAGCCTCCCTTGTAAACATCAATGTTATTAATCATTTCGGGATTAAAAACCGACATGAAACCACCCAGATGATTTACGTAAATTAGAGCTACATTATCGAAAAGATAAAGGTTTTCCCCGGGATTCCCCCCACGCACCATAATTAAGCTTGAACCCTCATTCTGCGATTGTATTCCGGGAAGCAGCTGTATCGCCTTCATAACATCGGGCTTTGCCCCCAGCGAAGGAATATTCTGTAGCTCGACGCTACTTAACTTGGCTAGGTTAAAATTCTGCTTACGCTGGTGCGTAAAGACAACCTCATCAATCTCATTTCCTGGCGAGAGACGAATTTCAACAAAACCGCTATTATCCGAAGTTGCTTTGATATTTTTTGGCGAATAGCCAATAAACGAAATGGTTATATTTTCGTCCTTGTTAAGCGAAATGCTAAAAAAACCATTGTTATCGGTGGCTACCGCTTTTTTGAAATCCTCGGTAACAATATGAGCCCCAATAAGCACCTCTTGGGTAAGGCTATCCCTTACAAAACCTGAAAGTCGAATTTGAGCAGAAAGATGAATTACAGGCAGTAAAATAAATAATGCAACCAATGTAAATACAAGAAACAAATTCCTTTGAGAGTAATAACTACTCGTGATATGAAGAGTAAACATAAAACTACGGGTAAATTGTATCGGTTTGAACACTAGAGTATCCGGCAAAAATGCCATATCCACCATTCACGTTTGAGTATAGCGGGAAGGGAGTAACCACTCCTCCAATTATGCTGGGGTACCTGCCCGTTTCGTATAGGTAAAGCTGCTTAACGTACATATAGTAATCGTAGCTAACTGAGCGTAATTCAACAGTTAACGGGTATAGTTCGCTGTGCCATCCAGTTTCGCTTGAGTACGAAGCACTCCCTGTTGTGTAGTTAATAGTCATACTGTAACTATCTCCGTTAATTATCTCGTTACTAAACAATGTAATTGGTAATCCTTCGTTAAGTAGCACGGGGTCGGTAATGCTAATAAGCTCAGGGCGAGTATCCCAATCGAATTTTTGTAAATGAATTACAACCTCAAAGTACAAGTTTTCGTTGGGATTATTTGAGAACTCAACTTTTACAGCAGGATACGAAACACCCTCCTCATCAACCCCTGCAAAATTTATATGCTCAATGTTTAGTATGCTGTTTGGTTGGGGAATTGTATTTTCTGCGGTTACAGTTTGAAAATCAGGAATTGCAACCTCACAATGGTATTCAACACCCGGTTGGGCATTGAATGAAGTTGTGTAAACTCCCTGCTGATTATTGGTTATGTTCTCAATGAAATTTCCATCGGCGAATACTGCTACATTCGCATCATCAACTACTCCCAACGGGATGCTATCGAACTTCCCTGCAAGGGAAACATGAATTTTAATGGGTTCCCCAGCAACAAAAAAGCTGTTAATGGTTGGAACGGCTTCAAATTCCGGAAAATCCCAATTAACCTTCTCGCGGCAAGAAAAGAATAGGGAAGAAATGAATAAACTAAATCCTAAGACAACTATTGAGTGCCACCTCATATGTAATTTGTTTAAAACTTAAATGTAATGCCAAAACGTAATTTCATTTTTTCACTAATTGATTCGTTGGGTATAATTATATGGTTAGTATAATTCCCAAGGCTATAATCAACATAAGCTCCAATATGCCTAGAAAAGTAGTATGCAGTCCCTATTCCCAAACCATACTCATTGTAATGATTTTTTTTTGAAAAGTCTCTAGGTGTACGTCCATACAATCCGCCATACTTTCCTGTTAAATATACGTTCAGTCGAGTTGGCGGATTAGTGAAAAATACTGGCAATACATTGAAATTTGCATTTACTCCATAGGAAGGGTAGTGATAAGTTGTAACATAGTCTCCCTTTGAGTAACCTATGTACATACCAATTTCAATGTATTTGTTGATAGCATAGCTTACTTCCCCACGAAAATTTGGAGTAGTTTCCTTATTGTTATTAGCATCAAATACTCCATTTAAGTATTTTGCGTAACCTAATTTGATATTCCAAATATTTTTTGGAGAATGCTCTTGGGCGTTAATGTTTTCTATACCCCCCCCAAGTAAGATACTTAAAAAAATATAAGAACAAAGAATTGTTTGTTTTGAAACCATAATGTTGTAATAATTTAAAATCATACATTTTAACAAAACAACGTAACTTATATGAAAAAAATAGTCAAATGAAAATTACGTTGTTTTGCTTGTTTAACTTAAAACAAATGAGGATTACATTCTATTTCAACAATTGTCCCTCCGCCAGACGGTGTTCTCCCCCAACAATCATATCCCCCAAAATGCATGATAGGGTATATATGGCCAGGAAGAGTAACTCCTTGCATCACATATTCAAGTGCCCAATCGTTAATTCCTGATTCTTGCTGAAAAAAATTACTTCTGAGCCAACCAAAATTTGTATAAAAATCAACTGCAACTTTCAAATCACAACTAATTGTTCTTTTACAACGCCACCAAATTCCAAGACGTCTAAAATAGGGTCGTACTTCAGCGTGATTATTTATGTAAGTAACATCAACTATGTAGGGTTTTCCTGATGCACTATAATGAGTTTCTTGTCCCCATATAGCCCCCAATTCAATTGTAATTCTAACCCTATCAGAGCCATTATCGCCAGGTAATGATTTATAAGAGCCACAATTGTTTTCGTTATCTTTAGTATCAATGAAATCATTTTTATGATATTCATATGGAATAAAACTTATTTCACTTTTTGAGTTTATTTCACATGAAGATTCAATTTTTTTTAAAACACTATAACTTTCAAGGCTTGCAATAGCAAATCCATCCTCTAACGCCTTATACAAAAGATTATGAATTCTAAAGATTCTTTCAGAATTTAGAAAATACCTACATGAGACATTTGAAAAAACGGTTTCAAGTGTCATTCCTTCTACATCGTCATTGATTAAAACTAAAAATTTTTCATTCTTTTTAACAAAATCCTTAACCTCTTCAAGTGAATTAAAGTTTTCAGGAATAATAGTTTGATAAAGTTCATCGCATATCATGCCAAGAGACTTAAATCCATTGTTATATTCCCACTTTTTCCTTTCATCATAACTCATTGATAATACACTGGATAGTGTTTCGTGGTATTCCTGATAATTTTTAAATTTCATCATTTTTGAAGGTACATCTAACTCTAAGATTTCTTCTTCTTTATTGCATCCATAGTTTAAAATAATCAAGGAAGCACAGAGTAACAATAAAATTGATGTTACAAACAAACTTTTTCTCTTTATTTTCGTCTAATTTTGTAGCGTTAAACTTCGGTTTAGCCGCCTCACCCCAACGTTGATTTTCCGGTCATACAACGGGGTGGGGCTTTTTTATACCGTTTTGATTGGGGGAGATGTACGGTACAACAAAAACTCCCGGCAATTTTTCAAAATCACAATTGAAAAATTCACCTCAAAATTTTGAGATTTACATAGGCATTCGGGTTATGTTGTTATGAAATTCTTTCCTAAACTAGTTACTGAGTGAACCTATTCAATAAAATATTTAAATATCTATATATGTTTATAAATACATTTTATATCAAACGTTTGCGGGTACAAACGTAAATAAATATTTTAAAAATCCCCCCCCCCTGTTTTTATGTTAAGCAACATGTTTTTATGTAAAAATAAGGGCTCCTTGGTATTTGTGGCCCTTTTAAGATTAGGATTTTTTTTCGAATAAAAACTAAAACCTAAAAACCAACCCATACCGAGCATTAAACCCCTGATTGTATTTATAGTTTTTGTAGCCAGCCTCGACAAACAGGCCAAATTTTTTAGTTAAATAGAATGCTCCGCCTCCCATTAACGAGTAGTCAAGATAGTTTCCTTTTGCCGGGGTAATATTTTCTCCCTCAGAGGAGTTAATGGTTATTAAACCAACGTTCCCTGCAATGTAAATATCGAATCGTGGTACTCCTTCCTTCAGAACGAAAGGGAGAATATGAAATTTCCCGTTTAATCCATAGTGGAATGATGAGGAATACTTTTCAAAAGTAGAAGAAACCAAATTGTTTTCCTTTTCGTGCGACCACTCCTCAAAAACGCCCACACCCATATAACCACCTATCCCAAAATATTTTGTCAAATTTCTGTTATACTCAACTCCTAAATTCAGTAAATTTTTTTCAAACCAGTAGCTCTCTTTAACCTTTAGGTTTGAAAAGGATAGGTTGAACGCGTTTTTTTGTGCAAAAGTTTGGTTTGAAAAAAGGCAAGAACAAACAAAAGGTATTGCTAATACGAATAAATATTTTTTTACCCTCATAGTAATTAATCGATAGAGTTAGTATGTTATTTTATTGAATTCCTGCAAGATGGCCGTAAGCATATCTTTCACGTTCTGCATTAATCGCATAAAAGTAGCCGGTTCCTCCTTCGCTAACATTTGTTTTAACATTACCTGCAATAGTTGAAAACATGCCAGCCTTCCAATGGGTTTCATTAAAAACGGATAGTAAATATTCGTAGTAAGAGTTTGATATGCTCATCTTTACTATTTCCAGTGAATCATTCGCCAAACCACTTGCAAAAGTTGACCATGTACCTGCAGGAAAAACTCCTTGAGGTAAACTACCAATATGACTATAGATTCGCATATTGTACAAGTCTTTTAAATCTTTGTGAGGTAAATGAAAAGTATTTAATGAATCGTAAGTGCCCTCGATACAATTCCAAATATTGGGCACTTGGTAACCAAAATTATGCTCAGAAATCATTATTTGAACAAAATCTTCATTTGGGAAATATTGTACATTATGTATTGGGAAAGCATTTTCATTGCTCACCTCAGGGAGTACATCTGAAGCAGTATACAACTTACTATTATAAGTTACCATTAAAGTGTACTCATGGCCAACAATTCCTTCAATACTATCGAGCGAGAAGTAATCTCCTTTGTCATTTACAAGTTCAAAAGCGAAGGTATCAATTCCATCATTCAAAAATACAATAGCTTCATTTAATGGGACAAAATCAATATCACCACTTATTAAAATTGGCCTTGATAAAGTAATTTTACACTTTGATTTTTCATTTGAAACAAATCCGCTTACCACAATTTCTAAGTTAAGATCGGAATCTGTAAAGGGCAAATCATTTATATCGATCAATTCTTTTTGGCAAGAAAGAAAAGTTATCGCAACCAGAAACAAAATAAAAATCCTATTCATCGTTATTTAAAAGTTAAATTTTACTGAAAAATTTGGCATGATACTGAAAAGCGTATACTGGTAAACATCTATTTCACACGATGTTCCTGGTCTTCTTACAAATTCATAGCCTAAAGGATTCTTTCTGGCATAGGCATTAAATACTCCAATGCTAACAGTTTGAAACGATTTTTTATTAGTCTTTTTTGTAGTGTAGGTTGCAGCAATATCAAGCCGGTGGTAATTGGGGAAACGACTTGAGTTTCTATCAGAATAAATTGGGATAGGTTCCTTCCCTTCAAAGTAAAACCCAATGGGTAATGTGACTGGGCGACCCGACATGTATATCCAGATAGAACTTATGTTCCATTTCGGAGAGATTTGATAATTTCCAGTTATTCGAAAATCATGAGGAATATCATACGGTGAACTATATTCCATCCCTTCGTTAATTTCTTCAATAGTTCGAAATGCTTTTGAATATGAGTAACTAACATTACCAGTAAATTTTCCATCTTCTTTTTTAACAACAATTTCTAACCCACAAGCTTTTGACGTTCCAGTTCGAACTTCTCCTTCTATGTAAGGATTACAGATTAGTTTTGCGTGATCAACATAATCAATTTGGTTTTGATACATTTTCCCGTATGTTTCAACTTCGAAGGAGTACGTGTCGTTAAATTTATGGAACCAACCCATAGAAAAAATATCCACAATAATTGGTTTAATGTTTGGATTGGCCGGAAACCAAGTTTCGAGAGATGTATATGAAAGGCTGCTATTTTGCAGTATTTGCAAATACTGAGCGTTACGTGCATAGGCAAATTTAAGGGAGGAATTGTTGTTTATACCGGCATTAAGGCTAACCCGTGGTTCAATGCACCAATAATAATTATAAATTCCTTTTGAATTGTTTTTTGTTTCTACAGGAACATGAAACTCGTTATACTCGAACCATGTTGCTTTACCAATGTTTTGGAAACCTGAAATTCGAATGCCATAATCAATTCCCAACCATTTTATTGGTTGAGTATTATGTGAGATATAAAATGAATGTTCTAAAGCATTTATACGAGGAATGCTCTGGTCTTTATCGACTGATTCTCCCGGTATAAATTTATGGTAAATACTTCCAACACCAATTCTTAATGAATTTTGCGGTTTAATGTAATAAGTTACATCAAGTTTAATATTAATATCCTTTAATCCGGTTTGCCACTTATAATCCCTTGTTTCATCCTTAAACTCGAGGTAGTTATCATAATCGCTAGATATTAAGGAAAGGTTAGCGAATAGTTTCTCGCCAATATTTCTGTTCCACCTGAAAGTTGCCGTTGAGTTTCCCCACTTATTGAAATAACCATCGATTGATTCCAATCGGTCCTTGCCATTATAGATAGAAAAAAACAGCCTGTTTTTGATTCCTATCTTTGAGTTTACCTTAACATTTATGTCATAAAAAGCTGGGACCAAAGGTATATAATTGCCAGGACTCATAAGTAAATCTACCAAACTTTTTCTGGCCGATATAAAGTATGATGAAATTTCATTTTTAACAGGACCATTTGCTGATATTGAGACAGAAAAGGGACTTATTCCGGTAGAGAAGTTATGCTCCTTCATGCTTCCCTCCTTCATCTTACAATCAATAACCGACGAAGCTCTTCCTCCGTATTGTGCTGGCATGTTGCTTTTATACAAGCTAACATGGTTGATGGCATCGGGATTAAAAACCGAAATCAAACCAAACAAATGTGAAGGATTATAAACAGGTGCTTCATCGATAATGATTAGGTTTTGATCACTACCGCCTCCACGAATAAACATACCCGATGAACCATCACCAACTGTTTTTACTCCTGTTTGCAGCTGGATTGCCTTTATTATATCAGCCTCTCCAAAAACGCTGGGTAAACGACTTATTTCTTTTAATGATAAACGCTCCATGCTGAATTCGTTCATATGCAAAGGGTTTGTCTTATAATCCGATTTTACTGTGACTTCCTCTAATTCTTCTGTTAAAGTTTCGATTTCAAAATCAATCCTAATGTTTTTTTTTAAATTAATATTAATTACTTCACTGGTATAGCCTAGGTATGAAACCAAAATAGTATGCTCACCAGGGCTCAATAACAATGAAAAAAAACCATAACTGTTGGTTGTTGTTCCCTTCAATACATTTTGCTCAACCACTGTTGCTCCAATTAAAACTTCTCCTGTTATTTTATCAGTTACATATCCACATAAGACGTAATTTTTTTGTGAAACAGCAATTGCTGAACAATTTAGTAAACAAAGAAAAATCAATAAAAATTTGAATCTCTTTTTCATAAAGTGCAAAATTGATTTATTAATTTTTAGAAAAGAGGAAGAAGGGAGAAATTAATTCTCCCTTCGTTATTATTGATTAATATTCAAATGTTACTGTATATGCGCTGCTTCTCCTACACCTCACATGCATTTGATATTGGTAAATAACATCTTTTGTTTTCGTTGTGCAATCCTTATTTGGAACTTTTGTCCATTCCGAAACAACAGTTGACCAGCTGCTTGTTGAATATGCTTTGTATTTTAATCCAAAATGAACATCCCACCACCAATGAGTATCGCATATTGACGCTGTCCTTTCTAAATTTTGTATAGCTTGGCTATAGTGCCAAAAATATTGTTCTCCTTTGTCATCCCCAAAATCAGGATGCATGTATGTTATAGCTATGCCTTTTACATTTTCTGCTAGTTTCTGTGAAATTATTTCAAAGGAAATTGGATTTACTGACACCTTTGAATTTTCTTCATTTGACTCTTGTTCAGTGTATTCTGTCGAATAATTATCCGTGTAAATACTGTTAATAGTTTCACATGATGACTTACCTTCATAAATTGGAATTAATTTGAAATTCTTTTCAGAGTAAAGCAGAGGTAATGATTCATCATTTGATGATACCCTTATTGTAATAGTATTTTCTCTTGTCTCATCTGCAACCTGAACATCTTTTTGAAATTTAAGGGTTGAAGTGTTCATGATACTGAACTTATCTTCCTCTTTTTGGCAAGAATAAAATAATAATAAAAAACAGGTAATCGCACCAAAAAAAATAGTGATATAATTCAAACTTTTTCTCTTCATTTTCGTCTAATTTTGTAGCGTTAAACTTCGGTTTAGCCGCCTCACCCCTATGTTGATTTCGTCGTCATGCAAGGGGGTGGGGCTTTTTTTTGTGCCGTTTTGATTGGGGGAGATGTACGGTACAACAAAAAACTCCCGGCAATTTTTCAAAATCACAATTGAAAAATTAACCCCAAAATTTTGAGGTTTACATAGGCATTCGGGTTATGTCGTTATGAAATTCTTTCCTAAACTAGTTACTAAGTGAACCTATTCAATAAAATATTTAAATATCTATATATGTTAATGAATATCTTTTATTTCAATCGTTTGCGGAAACAAACGTAAATAAAAATTTACAAATTACCCCACCTCTGTTTTTATGTTAAGCAACATGTTTTTGTGTAAAAATAAGGGCTCCTTGGTAATTGTTGCCCTTTCACAATTCTGTGTTCTTTTTGAATAAAAATATTAGGTTATGCCTATTAAAGTTCAACAAAAATTACTCTGTAAGCAAAAAAAAGGTAAACACTAGTAGTGATACCTTACGTAAAACTGCAGCACATTATTCAGCTGCCCGCGATCCCAGCGGTAGGTAACATTGTCCTTGTACCTGCGTATTGGAAAAATTGAATACGAGAAAGTTGCGCAGAAGCTGAACTTCTCTGTAAGCTTATACTCAACACCGGCATTCGCAGCAAACTCCAACTTCTCGAAAAGCGCCTGCTCATCCTCGGGGAAGGGACCGTCGGCATTCTTCTCAACGGCTTTCCATAGGTAGCCAAACGAAAGTCCAGCGTATGGAATTATATTCTCGCGGTACTTGTACTCAACCAGAAAGGGCATTTCGGCGTAGTTAAGCCTTATGCTGTAGAAACCTGTAGTTCCTCCAGCGCCATCGGTAAATCGGCGGTAGCTGCCTTTCTGTATGAACCGCAGCTCGCTGCGAATTGTAACCAACGGAGTGTAGCTGCGGCTAACCCAAACCCCGGCAATTAACCCAACGCGGTTGTACCCAGCATAGGTGTCGCCATCAACCTGAGTGGCCGACATGCCGGCCAGAAGTCCACCGTTGAAATTTTGGGAAAAACCAAAAAGTGAAAAAGATAAAAACAATATGGAAACTAATGCTCTTTTCATTGATAATAAACTTACATCACATTTCGACAGGCTCAATGTGCAAAGATGGAAAATATATTTAATTGAATTTACTTTTTATCTTCTCCATCATTTTGGGAACTCCAACAGTTGCGGGTTCCTGAATAAAAGTAATATCGAACCGTGAGTAAACCGGAACAACGTTGGGATCGACCAGAAATATTGGAATTCCTTTGGGAGCATAATCCAGCAAACCTGCTGCCGGGTAAACGTTTAGCGAAGTTCCAACCACCGCAAAAATATCGGCTTGGGAAACAATTTCCGCCGCCGGAATAATATTTGGAACAGCCTCGCCAAACCAAACAATGTGGGGTCGTAGCTGCGATCCTTTCTCGCATTTATCGCCCATGTTCAAATCGCGGTTCCCAATATCGTAAATCAGATCGGGGTCAACAGTTGAACGAACCTTTGTGAGCTCGCCATG
>Ga0209408_1000916_pt1 | contig 20147 bp, 9 predicted proteins | sample AD_UKC107_MetaG_FD_184422 | JGI IMG/M metagenome (GOLD analysis project Ga0209408, IMG submission 184422) | Active sludge microbial communities of municipal wastewater-treating anaerobic digesters from Hong Kong - AD_UKC107_MetaG (SPAdes)... | ecosystem: Engineered > Bioreactor > Anaerobic >... | reverse complement strand
CCTGAAGCACCGCAGGAAGCAAAAGACCTCTATTACAGATACTACTCCCTGACAAGGATCAGAAACCTTGCCCAGAAGAAACGCGGCACCCGCCACAAAGACCTCTGGAAAGCCCTGAACGTAACCATATCAAGCCTGTGCAAAACAGAGCCAACACCGGAGCTGGGCATAAAACCCCTGGGCAGTTTTCTGTGGAGCGATGAAGCAACCGAAGACCTTAACGAAGCCGATGTAGAGAACAAGCACCTCTGCGAGGCGATCAGGGCAATAACCCTCACCACCAAAGAGGGAGTAACCACAAGGGTAGACTACCGCAACCTGGGCAGCGAGGAACTGGGCAGCATCTACGAATCGCTCCTTGAGATGCGCCCGGAAGTGAACGCCGACGCAAGGCAGTTCAAGCTCAACATCACAGCAGGCAATGAAAGAAAGACTACAGGCAGCTACTACACTCCTACCGAACTCATCAACGAACTCCTGAACTCAGCCCTGGAACCGGTAATCCAGCAGAAGAAAACAGAACAGGAGATCCTGGAAACAAGGGTATGCGACCCGGCCTGCGGCAGCGGCCATTTCCTCATCGCGGCAGCCCACAGAATGGCAAGGCACCTGGCGGCAAAGCGCACCGAGGAAGCCGAACCCGACCCTGAAACCTACAGAACCGCCCTCAGAGACATCATCAGCCACTGCATCTACGGGGTGGACATCAACCCCATGAGCGTTGAGCTCTGCAAGGTAAGCCTCTGGCTCGAGGCCATTGAACCTGGCAAGCCTCTCAACTTCCTCGACCACCACATCAAGTGCGGCAACAGCCTCATCGGAACCAGCCCCCAACTGATGACGGACAGTGAAACAAAACTCCTGGCAATACCGGACGATGCCTTCAAGCCGATTACGGGAGACGACAAGAAGGCAGCCGCTGCATTCAAGAAGATCAACAAGCAGCAGAGAACCACAGGCCAGAGAGACCTGTTCGCAATGACAACCGGGGAAGACCAGACCATAAGAAAACTGGCCCTCCAGGTAGCGGAAATAGACCACATCGCAGAAGGCAGCATCAACCAGCTGAAAGAGAAGGAAGCCCAGTACAGAACGGTAACCACCTCAAGCATCTTCAACACCGAAAAAACCAAGGCAGACCTGTGGTGCGCGGCTTTCGTGCAGAGGAAAACTGATGGGAATCAGAACCCAATCACAACCGAAACCCTCAGAGCCTTCAGCGAGAACCCCAGAACCCTCAGGGAAGAGCAGAGAGCAGAAATAGAAAGACTTGCGGAGAAATACCAGTTCTTCCACTGGTACATTGAGTTCCCGGAGGTTTTCCAGAGGGAGAGCAAAGAGAGCAGTGGGTTTGATGTTGTGCTGGGGAATCCGCCTTGGGAACATACTGAACTCAAGGAAAAGGAATTCTTTGCATCAAGGGATGAGAAGATTGCAAACGCAACTGGAGCCGGCCGGAAGAAGCTCATTGCATCACTTGAGAAGAATGACCCATCTCTATACGGAGAGTTCACAAGGGTAAAAAGAGAGCACGATGCTCCCAGCCACTTCGTGAGGAACAGTGACAGGTATCCTTTGTGCGGACTGGGCAGAATCAATACCTACGCGGTTTTCGCAGAATTGAATAAGAACTTGAAGAACGATAGGGGAAGAGTCGGTTGCATAGTTCCTTCTGGAATTGCCACTGATGATACTACGAAGTTCTTCTTCCAGGAGATCATCGAAAAGAAGATGCTTGCTTGCCTGTACGACTTTGAGAACAGGAAAGGAATCTTCGAAGGTGTCCACAGAAGTTATAAATTCTGCCTACTGACTCTTTCAGGGCAGCCTATCGAAGAAGCTCAGTTCGTGTTCTTTGCTCATAAAGTGGATGACCTGAGAGATGAAGAGAAACGCTTCACCCTCAGCAAGGAAGACATCGAGCTCCTCAACCCCAATACGAAAACCTGCCCCATCTTCAGAACCAGGCGGGATGCGGAGATAACGAAGGGCATCTACAGAAGGGTGCCGGTCCTTATTAACGAAAATGACCCTGGGAATGGGAATCCTTGGGGAATCACGTTCAAACAGGGTCTATTCAATATGACAAGCGATTCCCACCTTTTCAGAACCAAGGAACAGCTTGAGAGTGAGGGGTGGGAGAAGAAATCAAGGAGCGATTGGTATAATCTCCCCGAGATGCTATCAGGAAGCTATTCGTCAAATTTAATGGGAACATCATATGTGAGTAACAACGAAGTAATGGTACCCCTATACGAGGGAAGACTTGGGCACCAGTATGATTACCGTTACGCAAGCTATGAGAATGGATTACTAAGAAGTGCGGAAGTCTGGCAGCGCCAGAACACCCAATGGAGTATTGGAACAAACTACTATGTTCCGTATGAACAGTACAGCAGGAAATTGTCTACTGATTCAGACCAAGTTAACTCGGCTTTGCTTGGATTCAGAAGAGTTTCCCGCAATACTGATGAGAGAACCTGCATTGCATCAATTCTGCCTCCAACAGCAGCGTCCTATGGCTGGATCCTTACAATGGGTGCTTCTGCACGAGATATGACTATTCTCTGCGCTCTCTATAACTCGTTTATTTTTGACTACCTTCTTCGGTGCTTCCTTAGTCAACCGAGCATTCCACTAGGAACATTTATGCAGATAGCAGCACCGAATTGCCAATTGCTACAGCCATTTGAGGATAGCATTGTTGAAAAGACTTTTGAGTTAATATTTACATCGGAAGAAATGCGAGATTATGCAACAGAGATGGGTTATTGTGGCGAACCATTTGTCTGGAATGAAGAACGTAGAAGACAACTCATGTGTGAACTCGACGCACTATTTTTTAAGATATATGGGATTGATGAGTGTAGTATTGACTGGATCATGGATACATTTCCAATAGTCAAGGAAAAAGAGCTCAAACAATACCAGGAGTATAGACTTTGTAATCTCATTAAGCAGTTTTTCAGGAATTTATAAGATTAGTGGAGGTTGTCATGATATCGTCAGATGAACCAATAAGATCAGCATCCGATGATAAGCTCAATCGAACACTCTTTGTTAAGCAACTATCTGAAGCAATAGAAAACAGAGACTGGACTCAATCTCTCGCCGTTGGAATCGAAGGTAACTGGGGTACTGGTAAAACATCCGTGTTGAACCTGATTCAGGAGAGTCTTTCAGCCGACATAACTGTTGTGAATTTCTCCCCGTGGTACTGGGGTGATGCTGAGCATCTCCATGAAGCCTTCTTCGCGGAGTTGATTGAAGCGGGTGATTTCCCTAAAGATACCAAGAATATCATTTACGAGTATGCCGAGTTGCTTGCGCCAATAGATAGGCGAGTTGAGATTGTATTCAAATTGCTTAAACGTGCATCAAGAATAAATACATCTAAGCGAAAGGGCATTGATCAAGTAAAAGAAAAAGCAACGAAATTGATCGAAAGTTCCGGCAAGAAATTCGTAGTGATAATTGATGATTTGGATAGACTAACCCCCAATGAGCTACTTGAGGTCTTTAGATTGGTAAGGAGTAATGCAGATTTCGCAAACACTGTGTATGTTCTTGCGTATCAAAGAAGTATTGTCATTAAACATCTAAATGAAGAATGTTTCCCTGGTAATGCGGATAAGTATCTTGAGAAAATCATTAACTTTCCGATACAGCTACCTGAAGTTGATAGAGAGATTCTTAGCTCGATTCTTGAAGAAGAAATCAGTTCACTTATTGACCAGAGCAAGTTAACGTCTGAAGACCAGATACGCCTTAGTGAACTGTATTACTTCTTCTTGCTAAAAAGAGTGAATACCCTCAGAGATGTGAAAAGATTAGTATCGCATATTAAATTCTCATGCTCAATGCATTTGATTAATGGACAATATGAAGTGAACCTTGTTGATATGCTTGCGATGTCATCTATGAGGGTGTTCTCCCCAGAACTTTACAAGAAGGTATTCATACATCGCAAAATACTTTTAGGCGAGGAAATAGCCATCACTGAAGAGGAGAAGAAAGAAGTAATCGAAAATGCACAATCGCTTATCAAGAAGGCCGATGATCATTGGCTGGTTAAATTCTTGTTCCCGGATGTTGATGGAATAGTAGAGGGGAAACAGGAAAACCACAATGCTGGCGCAAGTGAAACATATGTTAGTAAGCGAGTATGTCATAGAAAAGTGTTTGCTAGATACTATCAGCTGGATATACCTGTAAATGATGTGACGCATAGAGCGATGGACGAATTCCTTCAAGACATTACCACTAATCACGACTTTGTTGATAAGTATAGAGATACTGAGAAGCTTGATGAGCTTGTATACAGGATAAAGTATTACCTGGATACATCACAGCTCAGAGGAGCAAACACAGTCTATTCCAACATGCTGAAACTAGGAGACTGCGTACGGAATCGCACTGTTAATCTGCTTTCTGGCTCGCCGTTCGATAACGTATGCTATTGCCTTAAGAAACTACTTATTAATGAGCGTTCATCAAAGAGCGATAGAGCTGATGCATTTTTAGCCGCATATCATGGCACTCACAGCTACTCTGTCATAGCTAGGTATCTCAACTCCGAGTGGTGGTCAAAGCAAGGCAATCCGCATGGCCAAGAGTCATTCTTGGAAGGTCGTTCTCTAGAGTCACTTAGAAAGCAATGGCTTGAGGATCTACATGAAATGTCTATCAAGGATCCAGAGCGAATTCTGGCTATCCCAGCGCTTGAAATCTTGCTCATTCAATGGGAAAGAGAAGCTGAAAGTATGCAGCAAATAGAGAAGTGGATTCAGAAGCTTCCATATAATAAAGACTTTTGCATTAGAGTACTGGATGCCTTCTCCAAGAACACATCAAGAGGCCTTCGCATAGACATGAAAGAAATGCTTCACTACTTCAATTCAAGAATGAGGATGATAAGAATTGAACATAGCAAAGAAGCTACAACCCCTCATGAACTTCGTTTACTCGAGGCTTACGATAGAAGTAGGGATGAAACTAGGGATGGAGAAGAGCAGCTTGAAGGCTGACGGAAATTCACAATAAAGGATGTAATCGATACATAAGGATGTAGCAATATCTTATGAGTAGGCATATTGATGGACAATCCTCGCTGTTTTCATTATTCCGAGAGCTTGAAAATTCTATCTCTTACTTAACACATCCATGGTCAATAGCTGAATTGAAACTAACCACTTCTGAGATTACATGCATTTCAAGAACGGTAAATGAATTATCAGAATCAAAATTATGTAACTTTATCATTGAATCAAATCAAGCTTCAGAAGAAGCCACCAGTTTGCAGATGCTAGGTTTGCTACTTCTTTGTCTTTGGGCAGAGAATGTTAGAAAATCAGGAACAGAAGGCTCAGTTTGGCCAGTTGCTAGAAAGACTATCTCAGACTCTAGCCCACTCAATTCATACCTTTTCCTTTCCAACGGCCAGCCGACTGTTGAAGCAAAAGAACTCATTGAGAAGACGGTTACAGTATTTAATCTTCGTAATGTTATTGATATTGAGGGAACACATGAGTACTTCGAGACTATCAAACTTCAATTTGGATTTACATATCGTGGAGCAAAGAAAAGACTTGCTGAGTGGTTGGTGAATCTTGGACGACCACATGCCGTTCAATACTTATTGGGTGAGATGGGAATATCAGAGCTTGCATCAGATTCATTTTCTGGTATGTGGAATATCCTAACCCAGTACAGAAGAGGTTTGATAACTGATGAAGAGTGTTCAAGTTCTTTAAGAAGAAGTTCATGGATTAAGGATTCTTGGATTGAGGAGCTTCTTAAATCAGCTAAAGCTAGAATTGCGACTCTCGGAACTGTTCCTGGTGAATCATCTGAATGTATACCTGAAGAAGATGAGGAAGAGTCTCCCGTAGAGAAAATCTATCTCGATTGGAATGGAACAAGTAAACCAAGGATTATCATTCGACTCAACAAAGAAGTAATTCTTGATGAGATCACAGGTCTTGATATCAACGAACTAAGCTTCATGCTTGATGGTGCAAAAAGAGCCCAGTGGAGAAAGCAAAGAAATGGAGAATGGTCTGGCAAAGAAGCTTTCTACACAGATTCGAGTTCAGGAGAAAACCCTCTGCCTCTTTCTCTTACAGTGAAGTCTAGTTCGGGTATTACTGTAAAAGAATGGAACCTGTCAGATTCTGGTCTTTCTGATGATACAATGGTATTCGATCTTGATAGAGATAGAATGATAAGAACAGGGTTTGAGAGTATCGAACAGACTGGGAGATACGCACTCCTTTATGATTCAGATGCATGTTTATTAAATGCCGAACCAATAGCAGAATCCACCCTTTCAGGTAGCAAGATGAAAGTGGTAATGCTTTCATCACCGATTTCTGAGAATGTATGTATCGAGTTCAATGACTTTGTATTATGGCAACCGGTTAAGCAGAAGTTTGAAACTCTGGAAAAGATAAGTATTTCAATTTCATCACTGGACGAAAACATTTCGAGGATCGGAGACAAAAAGATTCTCTGTGTTAAAGGTGTCCCGACCTCCGCAGAAAAAGTTAGGCTGCTTATTGGCAAAAGGGTATTCGAATGCAAATCAGCAGGAGCAGACTGGACTACTTTAGATAGTGTGTTTCTATCATCCGAGTTTTTACTGAAGATTTCAAGAGTAATGGTTCAATACGAAAACGATGGACTTAAGAGTTCCAGAATACCTAGAATACTAGTCCCTGTTGCAGGAGTTATAGCCAGAATGGATAGTGGAGATGGGAAGTATAGTTTTCACGAAGTGAAGAACTCACTTAACAAATCCTCTCCGATTGTTGATGTTTATATCCTGTCGCCAGGACAAGAGAAAAAAAGGGTAGTAGAGGGTGGAAGCCAGATCGGGTTTCTGAAGTACAACAGGATGAGATTGTCGAAATTCAACGGTCATGGAGGAGAAGTACGAGTAAAGGGTAGTAGTTATGGAGACTGCAATACTGGAGTGATAGTACATGATACTGGTATTGTAGGGAAGTATATCCCCGCTATGCTTGGATGCAACGGTAAATTATACCTCAACGAGGAAAAAGAACGCTTAGATGATGTTAATGATGAATATGAAGTTTATGTATGGGAAGAGCATAGAGATGGCTCAAGAGTTAGGAGAATACTAAAAGATAAGATTAAACGGAAAAATGTCTTTGAGTATGAGGTTGCTGATAACTCTTTTCCGATCTGTTTGGCTGTTACATATGAGGGTGAATGGCTTGGCTCCTTTGTGGATGAGCAGAGGTTGTGTGGGTATTTCAGTAAAAAGGATTTTTCTCTCTCAGAAGAAGAACACACTCTTATCAGATGGTTTCGTGCACCAATTCTTAAGGATATGCTTTTCTCATCATATTCTGAAGTCGTTGGTAATCAGCCTCGCAGGTTCTTAAAAATATGGGACAAAAAATCTGAGGTTTCTTTGCCGGAATCACTTAACCCTCATAGGAGTATTGACGGCATACCAAGCATATTGAGACGCTTTCTGTGGTTGGATTTCCCTGAAGTGAAGTTCGAGGAAATAGTTGATATCTATGTTAAGAGTAAAAATGCATGGAAGCAAAAAGATGAACTCCATCATCTACTTGAAAAGCTCTCAAGTATATCACCAATTGCTCTTTGGTATAGCTTTAAGATGATGCATCGTACTAAACCGGAAGCGACCAGAGAATACTCGCTAAAGTATTATCTCAGACAGATAAATTCTACCAGTAATGCAAATGATGCAATAAGAAGATATAAGGATCTCCTTTTTAAGCTTGCCGACAGAACTGGACGTCATGCAGAGGATATTGAAAATGCATCTGACTGTTTTGTAGCGGGTATCGGAGTTCGACAAAATATGAAACCTGACTATGACACTGATTTAATACGCGAGGTTGGTGAAAATATACTTGGAAGACAATACCTTGCGGCACTCGTCAGCAAAGAGTGGCTAAGGCTTTCATCAGGAGGGGATTTCTAGAATGGGATCTATTGATGCATTGAGAACGCTTTCTCATGTGAAAGAGCGCCTTGTTGATTTGTCTCTCTCTGAAAACTTTATCAGGGATGTCAAAGCTACTGATGCTTGCCGAGCTGTTTGGGAAGGACCTGCTGAAAGAGGTGGTCTTGTCAGCGAGTTATGGGTGGAGGGTTTGTTTCCAGGCAAGTTGTCCATGGATAGTCTTGAGTCGTTAAGCAAGGAAGGTGTTTTTCCGTCCGGTTTGTGCGATCTGATCGATCGTAACAAAGCATTCCCCAGAGAGAGAAAGCTTTACAGTCATCAGTCAGAGGCTGTTAGAAATGCTTGTTTGAGTTCTGCAGGTAAGGGATTTGTAGTGACCGCCGGGACAGGAATGGGAAAAACAGAATCTTTCCTTCTTCCGATTCTTGCCAATCTATGGCGATCAAAGAAACGCCGTCCTAGTGGAGGAATGAGATGTCTTATTCTGTATCCGATGAATGCTCTTGTTGCTGATCAGGTTGATCGGCTCTACTCTTGGTTGCGGAATCAAAATGAGATAACTGTCTTTCACTTCACAAGTGACACACCAGAAAACTCTGTTCGAGCGAATAGAATGGGAATACCACAGTGGGACGAGTGCAGAATACGAACAAGGGCGGAAGCTCGAGGATTAGAACTTCATGATGGTACAGTATTGAAGTCTGAGCCTTGGGGAAAAGTACCAGACATTGTCATAACGAATTATTCAATGCTTGAGTATATGCTATGTCGTCCGCAGGATTCAAGGTTTTTTGGACCAGATTTGCAGTCGATTGTTTTAGACGAAGCTCATTTATACAGCGGCAATTTAGCAGCTGAAATCTCGCTATTGCTTAAGAGAGTTAGACAACGGTGTTCTGTTCATGCTGAGCAGATAATGCAAATTGCTACATCAGCTACGCTTGGGGGTTCCACAGAAGATCTCCAGGATTTTGCTTCAAAACTGTTTTCTACTCGGAGATCAGATGTCAGTGTTATTACTGGCCAGAAAGAACCTAGAAGATACAGTGCAACCGATAATCGTGTGATTAAAGAAGAATTGCTTGAGACGCTTGTCGGCTCAACATCAGATGAGATAAGAACATTAGATTCTCAGAATAATCTGATTGAAAACGATCCTGATACCGTGGAGTATCTTAGTGAAGCAGTTAGGGCAATAACAACAGATTCGATCATAAGCAAGGCATACAGAAGTTTCCCACATTGCCCGGCCAGGTTTCTATTCGCGTGCCTTGAGAATTCCTGGTTTGTTGCATCACTAGGCGAGGTCCTCAAAGATGCTGAATCTGAGGGTAAAGTAACTAGTCTTCAGGATCTCAGTAAAGCTCTATTCAGAGATCAACCAATCGAATTAAGCATGAAGTACACAATGTGCATTTTGAGGCTGGCGTCCATGGCAAGAATGTCAGCAGATGATATGCCTCTCTTACCTGTTCGGCTTCACTTTTTGATGAAACCTCCTGAGGGATTTTCTGTCTGCCTTAATCCGAGTTGTTCGGGACAGGAATGCTCTAAGATGCCAAATGTTGGTGCTTTACAGCCTGTTACAGATAAATGTCGATATTGTGGGCATAAAGCATATCCTGTTTACCGATGCAAGAATTGTGGAGATGTCTTCATCTATGCCTATGAGAACGGCGAGAGCTTCACGCTGGAGCCAGGTTATTATGCGGGTAGAAGCGAGGATGCATCTTTTTACTCGTTTTTTGAAAAGCCAATAGATGATAGAGAAGAAATCGTTATTGATACTGGTAATGGAGAAACTCATTCACCAGGCTACAAGGGTATATCTCTTGTAAAACTTTGCATGAGAGAGAGATCAAGCAAGAAGTTCTTACTGTGTCCAACATGTATGAGCGAGTTTAGCCTTCCAATAAGGGGAGAAGGCGAAAGCACATGGGATGAAGGCTACAGCCCGCTTTCAGAAGGCGGTTCTTTTGCTGTCTCTGTTGCTGCTGAAACCTTGTTTCACTCGCTACCTGGGTTCCCTGATGTTACGAGAGAATGGAAACCTGGTAAAGGTAGACGCTTGCTTGCTTTCAGTGATTCGAGATCGGCTGCTGCGAAATTGGGTCCTTTACTTACATCTAGACACCAGAAGCAAGTGCTTGGTGCTGCAATCGCCAATTGCGTACAAGACATTACTACTGGAGAGTTATCCAGCTATTTTGCTAAGAAGATACAGGAGTGTAATGATGAGTTAAAGAAATTGACTAAAGATACTGCTGTTAGCCGTCAGCTTCTTCGAGAGATTAATGACTATAAGCAAAAACTTTCTCAATCTCAGATAGGTGAATCATTCTCAGACTTCTGTGATGACGTTTCCAACCGAGATGAGATAAAGGAAATTCTGAATTACCGGTGTGCAGCACTTCATAAAAGTAAGAATTACGCTCAGGAACAGTGGGAAGAGAATTACAAGGAGAACAAAAAAGGAATACTCCCTCATGTTGCATCACAAATAGAGAGACCAGACAAAAGAAGAAGAACACTTGAGGCGGCTGGTCTCATCGAAATTGGATATCCGAATCTAGCGAGTTTAAGTGTTCCATCACTGGTAAAGGAAAAGCTTGAGCCTGCATCAAGGAGAATCATTGAGGATAACTGGACGGATATTCTTGTAATGCTCGTTGATACAGTTCGTGCCGATGGTTGTACTGGTCTTAGTTCTGTGAACAGTCAGTACGAAGATGAAGCAAATCTTAGAAGCAGATGGTCAACTAGGAATCAATCGGGATGGGGTTCAACACGGTTTGTCGGATCAACCCCAAGTCATTACCGCAGAAAGTTTATTGCAAGAGTTCTGAAAGCCTGTGGTATGGATAGTGCTGAGGAATGTGAATCTCTCTCCGAGTACATTCTTGGTGAAGCGTTCGATCAATTGTATAACGCTGCTGAGAAAATGTTACCCTGGTTGTTGAGAAAGGAAGCACACCAAACTAATGCCCATCATGCGGATAGAGCGATTCAGGTAGCTATTGATCAGGTATGCATAAGAAATCCTGAAGTGCTATTTCAATGTGAGACAACAGGAACTTTGTGGGCGAAATCAGTTTTAGGATGGTGCTACTTGAAGGCGTGTACTGGAAAGCTGAAAGAAGTGAATGTTGAGACACTTGATAAAGATCCAAGGTGGGGAAGAATTAGGAAAGAATATCTTGAGTCTCCTGTTTTCAAAATAGGACTCTGGGCAGAAGAGCATTCTGCGCAATTGAATGCATCTGAGAATAGAAGGCTGCAGGACTTGTTCCGAAGTGGTATTAGAAATGTCCTATCATCAACTACAACGATGGAGCTGGGTATTGATATCGGTGGTTTGAATGGTGTTTTCTTGGGGAATGCCCCTCCCGGACCTGCAAACTATAAGCAAAGAGCGGGTAGAGCTGGTCGACGCTCTGATGGAGCCGCTTTTTCAGCGACATACTGCAGAAACACTAGTTACGACAGAGAAGTATTCACACGATTCGGAGACTTTTTCAGTAGAGAACTGAACAAACCTTCAGTATCTTTGCATAGGGATAGAGTTGTTCAAAGGCATGTTAATGCATTCCTTGTTTCAGAGTACTTGCTTCCAAGAATAGCTGGAATAAATAGTGGAGCAATGAATGTTTATGGAAATATGGGGTTGTTTTGCGGTATTAGTGATTATCCCGACTATTGGGATAGGACAAATCAGCACAAACCGCGTCTTTGCTCCAGAGTCAAAGATTATGCAGAAGACTTCATTGAGTATCTTAATTGCCAATGTGTTCATGATGCAAACATACATGATAAGATAAGGTGTATAGTAAAAAATACTAGTGTATTTAGTAAACTATCAGGCGATGATATGGCAAGCTACTTTGCTGGTATTTCTATCGAGTTCAAAAAAGTTGTTAAGAAGTGGAAGGATGAGTATTTGGGGTTGGAAGATACTTGGAGTAAAATTCCAGATCAACTGAGAAGGAAAGACTCAGTTGAACTAGGAAAAGCAAACAATCTACACTATATGCTCAAGGCAAGGTATGAGATATCAGTTGTTGAGTGGTTGGCTAGCAACCGATTCTTGCCTCGTTACGGATTCCCGATTAACCTTCAATCCTTAAGCGTGCAACGCCCCAAGAAGAGTTCAACTCGAAACAGGGAAACCGTTGATACAAAGTTCAAACTTGAAAGAGGATCAATTTTAGCCCTGAGTGAGTATGTACCTGGCTCCAAGGTATTAGTTGGTGGGGAAATCGTTACTTCATCAGGCCTCAAGAAACATTGGACAGGTAATAACATAGAGGATGTTATTGGCTTGCAGAGTATTGCTCATGAATGTGAAAATGGCCATGTCTATGTTTCTGCTGATTTTGACTCGCAATGCCCTAAGTGTGGTGGTAATAGTTTGCCTCAGTATAAGCAAAAGTTACTATTCCCTAGAAATGGCTATTCTACCGCAGCATGGGATAAACCAAAAAGAGGGATTGATATTGAGCGTGTAGGCTCTCATGTCATATCCCCAATTGCATTTACAGATACATCGAGTGATAAGGTGTATAAGTGTTTCGCTGGTGTAGAGAACGCGGTGGCAATATTCAAAGAAGAGTCAGAGTTATTGGTTACCAATCGAGGTTCTAGCGATTGTGGATTTGCTATTTGTACTAAATGCGGTTACGCAGAGAGTGAAAATAAAGAAGGTAAGGGGCGGATTGATTTACCAAAAGGATTTGAAAATCATGCAAGTATGTTTTCAGAAAACCCTAAATCAAAGTGCTGGAAAAGTGGCACAGCGCCAGTAATACGAAACAATACTCTTGCAGCGAAAGAACTAACTGACATGCTCAGGATCGACTGGCCAGGGGCATATGTCGGAAATTGCAGTGATGTCTATTCATTTGGCCGTGCAATGCTTATTGCGGGTACCAAACTTCTTGAGATCGATAATCGCGAGCTTGCAATGGCTTTAATGCGAACAGATGGAGAATCGCTGGGTTTGGTTGTGTATGACAATACACCTGGTGGTGCAGGATATTGTGGCGAGTTAGCTGAGAATGGGAAAGCTTGGGTTTCTCTTGCTTTAGATAGGCTTGTGGGTGACCCTGATCATGATAAACGGTGCGAGAAAGCTTGCATGGACTGCATTCTAGATTTCTCCGGCCGATATAAGGCACATCTGCTAGATAGAAAGAAAGCCATTCAATTAATAAAGAATGCATGCAAATAACATTTCTCAAGGATAGTAAGGCCGTTACAGATGAAACCTGATCAACATCGGAGAACCCACTGGCTTTTAGGCGCTATCATCAATGATGTCGACCAAGTAGACCACTTCATCTCCGAAGGCATCTGGGAACACGGTTATACCGACAGATATCTTGATAAGATCAAGTCTGTTCAAGTCGGTGATCGAGTTGCCATCAAGGCATCATTCACCCGCTCAAAGAACCTCCCCTTCGATAACCATGGCAACGTTGTTTCCTGTGTGTCGATCAAAGCAGTCGGTACGGTTACTGGCAACCCCGGTGATGGCAATAGGCTGTTCGTTGACTGGAAGAAGCTGACTGAACCCAAGGAATGGTACTTCTACACTCAAATTCGAACTGTGTGGGAAGTGCATCCCGGCAACTGGGCCACCGATGCCCTGATCCGCTTTGTGTTTGAGGATCAGCCTCAGGATATTGAGAGGTTCATCAACCATCCTTTCTGGTTCGACAGGTATGGGGATCGTGATTCGGTGAGTGTTTACCGCTATGACTGGGCTCGTTTCTATGCCACTGTTGCTGACAACCTACTCGCTTATCGCAATGACCGTTCCTCGCTTGTTGCCTGGTTGCATCAGATGGCTGCTGAGGTTGATGGGGTCTTTCATCTTACTGATAAGGATGCTTCAGGTGGTGTCATTCCTCTTGGCGACATCGATCCCTTTTCAGCGATTGGTACATTCAATCGGAATCTCACCAGTGAGAAGCGCAGGATAATCGCTTCCCGGTTCAAAGAGTTTCTTAAAGTTGGGGAGGATGTTCCTGGCAGCTTTTCAGGAATACCGGTTCTGGACAACAGGAACTCCCTGTTCTTCAAGAATCAGGCGGAAAGAGGGCCTGATGATATAGACATTCTCTGGGAGGTTTTCTACCAGGCGATACGGCTTGCCGACGGAGGGGATGACTATGACTCCTCTGCTTTTGTGTCGGCGTATGATGCAGCGGCTGCTCTTCCAGGGGTGGGATGGAATCTCACAATGGGGCTGTACTGGATAAGACCCTGGGCGTTCATACCTCTGGATACCAATACCAGGGAGTACATCAAGGATGTGCTGGGCATTGCGGTGGAAGCTTCAGGGCCGAAGGGGAGATGCACCGGGCTAGAGTACCTTGCACTGAATGATGCTGTTCTTGAGAAGCTGCTCGATGAGGATTCACCAGTACACTCCGTACCCGAGCTTTCCACGACTGCCGAGGGCAGTGTTGCTTCGGCGAGTTTTACTGATCTGGTTACCCGTCGGCTTTCGGAGTTCAAATCCCTTGTTCTTCGATCTTTCCCATCTCTTTCTGGTGTTTCCGATCCGTTGTTCCAGTCTGAAGAGGTTGAGTACAAGAGGGAGGCTTCTGCACTTGTTCAGTCGATGATCCCTGAGCCGGTGTTCTCTTCAATGATGTCGGCTGGCGAGTTTTCAGAGCTGATTGCACTGCTTCGATCAGCAGGGAGTAAGACAAACCTGCTTTACCTGGGTACTCCCGCTCAGGGCGACCTTGCCCCGCTCTGCAATGCATATCCGGATGAAGAGACTTTGTGCAGGGCTTTCTATGAGTTGATATGGGGCACTGGGTCGAGCTGGGACCGGCTGGATTCATTCTACTCCTTTGTTCGTTCAGCCGGGTTGCCTGTTCGCTGGCCGACTGCAACTTACTACCTGTTCCTCGTTCACCCCTCTACTGAGATGTTCGTGAAGCCAGGGGTGATGAAGTGGCTGCTGGAGTTCTTCTACATGCCCATGCTGTATGAGAGCAATCCCACGGGGTAGCTTTACAGGGAGATACTTGAGCTGTGCGAAGAGCTTAAGCTGCAGCTTTCCGGCTGGGGTGTTACCGACATGATAGAGTTGAACAGCCTTATCTGGGCTGCATATAAAGCACCTGATACTGATTCTGTGGTTGCTGAACCGGAAGAGGTTTATGAGATGAATCCGGATTCGCTTTTTACTCCTCGGACCTTTGAGCTGCTCGGGATGCTGCATGAGGATCCCACTAAGGAATTCTATGCTTCGTACGCTTCTGAGTTCAATGAACACCTGCGGGAGCCGATGAAGAGGCTCTTTGCTGAGATAGCCTCTGTTATGCCGCCTGAGTTCGGGTCGCACCTTGAGACTTCCCGGAAGCTGTTCTCGCGGATACCGAAGAACGACTGGGGCAAGGGTGGTGCCTGGGACTACTACTGGGGTGCTTTCCATGTGAAGGGGGAGAAGAGGATCGCTTCTGACCAGCTTTACATGACAGTGAACCGTGACGGGCTTGTTTTCGGATACAGCCAGGGTGAAAGTGAAGGTTTTCGGGAGAAGCGGGTTGTGTGGCTGCGTGAGTTCCTGGGTTCAGGGAGGGCCTGTATTGAGGAGATCGGGGAATCCCTGTCAGCCATTCCCGGGCTCCGATTTGGTGTGCCTGATGCCGATGAGGATGATTCCTTTTCCGGTTTTGAGGACTTTGCTTCCTGGATCGCTTCGATTGATGAAGCCAGGGTTAATGCAAAGGTTTTTCTCTCTGCTTCAGAAGTGCTTCCCATTTCTTTCTCTGCTATACGGGACAGGGTAGCTGAAACCTTCGCAGCTTTGTTCCCATTCACCCTGCGGGATGCTTCCGCCATAGAATCGCTGTTCGCGTCCGTTGACGACGAGGAAGATCTGTTCGTGAATCCGGTTCTTACACTGGATGAGATCCATTCTTCAACAGGTTATGACCGCTCTTGGATAGGCAGGGCGGTTGCCGCTCTTTCAGACAAGAAGCAGTGCGTACTTTACGGTCCTCCGGGAACCGGGAAGACATTCCTTGCGAAACTGATCGCCAACCATCTGATAGGTGGAGGGGTTGGGTTCAGCGATGTGGTGCAGTTCCATCCCAGTTACACTTATGAAGACTTCATTGAAGGGCTTCGCCCGGTTGCTTCATCATCCGGGGTGCTGGAGTACGTTCTTGTGGACGGCAGGTTCAAGGAGTTCTGCGACAGGGCCAGGGAGGTTTCGTCTCCATGCGTGCTGATCGTTGACGAGATCAACCGGGCGAATCTGTCCCGGGTGTTCGGCGAACTGATGTACCTGCTGGAGTACCGGGAAGAGAAGATCACCCTGGCGGGGAGCAAGGAGAAATTCTCCATTCCTTTCAATGTGTTCATCATCGGAACCATGAATACGGCAGACCGCTCCATTGCCCTGGTGGACCACGCCCTGAGGCGCCGTTTCGCATTTGTTCACATGAAGCCGGATTACGGGGTGCTTGCGCACTACCATTCTGCTACTGGGTTTGATGTGTCTGGTTTGATCAAGGTGCTTGAGAGGATCAACAAGGACATCGCGGACAGGAATTACTTCATCGGGGTGAGTTTCTTCCTGAAGCATGATATTGCATCATCGATCTCGAATGTATGGCAGCTGGAGATCCTCCCATACCTTGAAGAGTACTTCTTCGACAGGCCTGAGATCGCCGGGAAGTATGCCTGGAAGAATGTTGCCAAAGAGATAACCGGCATGGAGTGAGTTGAATGCGGATCACCCTGCAGGAGTGGAATAGTACTGAGTTTCCCAGGGGTGAGTTCGATTCATTTGCCAGGGAGATTCACGAGAACTACTCGGAGTATGTTGCCGTTGTTCACCCCTCATTCGACCATGAATGGCTGTTGCAGGCAAAGGGCTATGTTGGGTACCTGCCTTTTTCAGGCGGAGTTATCGAGATAGTGCCCAAGGTGCCAGTTTCCAACCTTTTCGGCATGCTTGATGTTGCTTACGGTCTGAAGAGTTTCAAAGTGCTGGACGACAGTGTCGAGATGTCGTCCCTTGCTGACTTCTATTCAAGGCTCGCAAGCATCCTTGCGCACAGGGTGCTTGCTCGAAGCAGAAGGGGTCTTTTCAGAACCTATCGGGTGGAGAACGAATCCCTTTCCTTTATCAGGGGCCGCATAGATGTGAGGGAATCCCTGCGTTCACCGCTTGATCCTTCTGTTTCCTGCCATTACGAGGAACATACCACCGATGTTGTGGAGAACAGGCTAATCCTTTTCACCCTTTCCACCATCCTGCGTTCAGGGCTATGCCGCGAGAAGTACCTGCCCGTTGTTCGCCATGCTTATCGAGTTCTGAGCAGGTTCTCATCCCATGAGCCTTTCTCCTGGACCGATTGTCTTGGCCGGTTATACAACAGGTTGAATGATGACTACGAGCCGATGCATGGGCTGTGCAGGTTCTTCCTTGAGAGAATGGGGCCATGCCAGGGCAGGGGAGAGAGAAAGATGCTTCCCTTCGTAATCTCTATGCATCAGCTCTTTGAGGAGTTCGTTGCAGTCTGGCTTGCCGGAAAACTTAAAGAAGACGGCAGATTCAGCCTGAGTATTCAGTACTCTGTTGAGGCCGGTTCCTTCACCATCAGGCCTGATCTAGTGGTCGAGGACAGCCAGACTGGTATTCCAGTGCTGGTAGCGGATACCAAGTACAAGGCAAGTGATTCCATTGATCAGGACGATGTCTACCAGGTCGTAGCCTATGCCCAGAAACTTTCCTGCATAGAGGCAGTTCTGATCTACCCCTTCAGAAGCGACAGCAGGTACAGCTACGACTGGAACGGAATTCTTACCCGTACGGTTGAGTTCGACCTGCAGCAGGGTCTTGATCTGGCTGGCGAGTTGTTTCTTCGGGAGATGTTCGGAGCGTCTTTCAATGATTCTCTTTATACGGAGGAAGCAATCATTGGGGAGGAAAAATGAGTAGTGGGAAGACAGATGCAACTGTTTGGGAAGCACCACCCCATACTCTTGCGAAACATGAGATTCTCAGGAAGTACCTTCAGAGATGGATGCCGATCATCTCCTCTTCCAGGTTCTTTTCAGGAATGATCTACATTGACGGGTTTTCCGGTCCTGGTGTTTACCTGAAGGGTGAACCTGGATCCCCTGTTGTTGCGTTGAGAGTTGCCAATAGTCTTGGATACCAAGGAAGCATTTCGCTGAAACTGATTGAAGAGCGCGCCGATAGAGTGGAGCGACTCAAAGAAGAAATAGCCAAAGAAGGTACAAGAGATGGAGTGGATGTATCCGTTCTGAAAGGCAGATTTCATGAGACTACAGAAGAACTGATGGCACAAGGAGACTTGAAGGATTATCCAACTTTCATTCTGATTGATCCATTCGGGTTCAGCGGAATACCATATTCGACGATCAGCAAGCTTATGAAAAGAAGAAGCTGCGAGTGCATGATATCATTCATGGCTGATTCCCTTAATCGCTGGTTGGATCATCCAGATGAATCGATAGTGTCTCATATTGAGGAGACTTTCGGAACGGGAAAAGCTGTTGATGTTGTCGCAAGAGATCACACAGAGAAAAGGGTCTGTGCATTGAGGGACTTGTATCTGGAACAGATGCAGAGAATCGCACAGTACTGTCGCTACTTCGAAATGAAGAATGACAGGGGTAGAGTGGTGTACTACCTGTTCTTCCTTTCAAACAATGCACTGGGTTTTGAGAAAATGAAGGAAGCTATGTGGGCAGTAGATCCATCCGGAACCTTTTCCTTCTCGGATGCGACAGACCCGAATCAGGAGGTGCTGTTTTCCGGAACAGACATATGGCTTCCTGTTGTTGAGAGACAGCTTTTTACGGAGTTCGAGGGGCAACTGCAAGTTTCGATGGTAGCTGTGAAGAAGCACTTCAACGAAAGAACAATTTTCCTTGAGAAACACTTGAAAGAGGCATTGAGAAGACTCGAAGAATCAGGCAGGATTCACCCGCATGATGTAAAGTCTGACGGGAAGAAGAGGAGAAAGGGGACTTTCCCGGATACCGCAGTGCTTGATTTCAGTAGAAGAATCCTTTAGAATAGTATACAATTGTTTACATTAGGATGGTGAATTGTGGCTGCCGTATCGCATATTGAATGGACTGAAGCAAGCTGGAACCCTGTTACAGGGTGCTCAAAGCTGTCACCCGGCTGTCTGCACTGCTACGCTGAGAAAATGGCCATTCGCCTCCAGGCAATGGGGCAGAAGAACTATGTTGATGGTTTTTCTGTTCGCTGCCATGAGGATTCTCTTTCCATTCCAGCCTCGTGGAGGAAGCCCCGAATGATCTTCGTGAACTCCATGAGTGATCTCTTTCACGATGAGGTGCCTGGCTCTTTCATCCATTCTGTGTTCGGTGTGATGAATAGTGTTCCCCGTCATTTTTACCAGGTACTTACAAAGAGATCTTCCCGACTTGGTGAAATGGGATCTGAGCTTGCCTGGGGCCCCAACATCTGGGCAGGGGTAAGTGTTGAGAATTCTGAATACCTTTATCGGATTGATCATTTGCGTTCCGTTCCTGCGTCTGTTCGCTTCATCTCGTTTGAGCCTCTGCTAGGGCCTGTGGACTCCGTTGACCTTTCGGGTATTCACTGGGTGATCGCCGGGGGAGAGTCCGGCCCTGGGGCCCGTTCAATGTCTCCTTCATGGGTGCGTGGGCTGCGGGACATCTGTGTTGAGCAGGATGTGCCCTTCTTCTTCAAGCAATGGGGAGGAGTTCGCAAGAAGGCAGCAGGTAGAGAGCTGGATGGCAGGTACTGGGATGAGATGCCTGTCTTGAGCGAGGGAGTTTCATGATTCGGAGGGAGTTCTGCCCGTACTGTGAGGAAGAATGTGACATTCAGAGAATCCGAAGGAATGTGGATGTGACGGTTCGGGGAGAGGTTTACACTGTGCCCGAGATAGTGTTTCGGTGCACTTCATGCATGCAGGAGTTCACTCGCTCCAGTGATGACTGTGATCCTGTCGCGGCGGCTTTCGCCCTGTTCAAAGAGAAGCACGGGTACTCGCCGGCTGAGGGGTGACTTTTGTCTATGCTCAAAGTAAAAAGCAGGAAACTTGAGATCGATGAGAGAACCATTTTCCAGAATGCTTCCCTTGCCGTTCGGGATATCTATGACGCCATTGTGGAGCTAGTGACAAAT
>Ga0209408_1000914_pt1 | contig 20154 bp, 25 predicted proteins | sample AD_UKC107_MetaG_FD_184422 | JGI IMG/M metagenome (GOLD analysis project Ga0209408, IMG submission 184422) | Active sludge microbial communities of municipal wastewater-treating anaerobic digesters from Hong Kong - AD_UKC107_MetaG (SPAdes)... | ecosystem: Engineered > Bioreactor > Anaerobic >... | reverse complement strand
GTCACCCTTCTTAGCCTTCAGAAACGCTGCAAAATCGCCCTGAGCAAGAACAATGGCCTTTACAAACTGATCAAAACTGAGTCCGATCAGTTCTTCATTCTTATCAGGAACTTCCGATTTCTTCAACGGAAAAAGGGAGCCATCAGCCCTCGCCAATTCCATTTCATAATCCCTCAGATTGCCAGTCCTGGCTTTCTTAATGCTCCATCTGGATGTGTATATTCCTGCTTTCGATTCATATCTGATTTCCGCAAAACAGTCATTCATGTTCCTAGTAATAATCAGTCCTGTCTGTTCGATGACACTTTTTGAAAGAGCACCGGTTATCCTAGGTATTCGATTGAACAGAGCCAGGGTAATTACGTCCAGTATGGTACTTTTCCCGCTGCCGGTAGGACCGGTTATTGCAAGCAATCCTGCAGAGGCCAGTGGTTTCTCAGTGAAGTCTATTTCATGAAACCCTTTAAGGGAGTTTATGTTCTCAAACCTTATCCTCAATATTTTCATGTCACCTTTCCTCCGTCCTTTGATATGCCTCTTCCAGAAGTTCCCGGAAAGCCTCTGTCAGCATCTCTGCCGTTTCCGCGTCAATATTTTCGTTTTCGATCTTCTTCCTGAAAACATCCTCAGGCTTCAATTCCTCAATATTCACATCCACATCGTACAGGCTGGCTGTGCCCTCGGGCTGATTTATAAACCTGATTCTGGATTTAAGTATTTTTGCCGACTCACTGACGAATTCATCAGTCAACGCCTGAAGAGCAGTTATTTTAGCCGGGTCAGGATTTTCTTCTACTGCGTCAAGTTCAATGAAGGTACTGAGGATCGAATCTGTGACAGGGAGGTTTTTAAGGCTTTCCTCAATCTGTTCGACAGTGCCGGTAAGCCGAAGCATTTTTCTGAATGACGGTACAGGGACGGGGACTGCACTAACTCTTTCATCTTCAACATTGATCAGCATCACCCGGTTCTCGTTTTGGCTTTCGCTGAATGAGAGCTTAACAGGTGCGCCGCTGTAAACAATTCTGCCTTCAACCGGATCCTGTGGCCGGTGGAGGTGTCCAAAGGCATAATAAAGAAAATAATCAGGCAGCTTTGTTGCATCAACTCCGGCCAGGTTGCCAATCTGGATCTCACGCTCACCTTCAGAAACTATGGAATCCTGAACAAAAAGATGTCCCATTGCCAGGGCTGGAATATCAGCATATTTACCTTTGCATTGATGTGCCACTTCATGAAAAACCTTTATAATGCCATTTCTTACAGCTGCAGCGCGATCATCTGCGTTTTCTTCTTCCGAATATTTCCTGAGGTCAGCCTCGCGAAGATAAGGTACGGCAGCAATGACCACTGCTGTTTTGCCATTGTCGTCGCTGACAGGAATAAGCATTTTATCTGTCTCTGCCGGCAAACTGCCTGTCACGTAAATGTCAAGCTCCTTTAAAATTTCTCTGGGCGCTTCGAGAACTGCAGGGGAATCATGATTACCAGCGGTTATGATGACTTTGCAGTGCAATCTTGAGAGCCTTACGAGCAGTTCAAAATATATCTTCCTTGACTCGCTCGAAGGATTGGCAACATCGAAGATATCTCCTGAAACGAGAAGAGCGCTGACCTTTTCCTTTTCTATGAGTTTCGTCATCCATGTAAAGAAGAGGGACTGATCTTCTGCAAGATCAGCCTGGTGGAGACGCTTCCCGATGTGGAGGTCAGAGGTGTGAATAATTTTTATCATTTTTAATTCCGGTTATTATTCTGTGTTAAGATGTACACTTTGCATCTGGCTCTGGAAGCTCCGATGAACAACTGATAAGTATTCAACTTTTGTTTAAGGGATGAGCAGACCAACATAATCACATCGCGTTCCAGGCCCTTGGCTTTCAGTACGGTTGTGTATCTGATTTTACCAGTATGCTCCCCGCAGTTTTCGGGCCGAAGGAGCTCAAATGCGTCATCTACGGCTAACATCGCGGGAAATGGAGACGACTCCTTCAGCAGATCAAAGCTGAAGAGGACCATGATGCTTTCGGGACCAAAGCCCGAAACAGCCTTTTCTCCTGTCACCGCCTGCCGGATAATCCTCAGCGCCTCCTCAGGATCCTTCCACTCCCTGACAACCACGTCCTCTCCGTAATCCCTGCCTGTGTCAACTCTACCCGCGGAGGCATCATTAATTAGTTCGCTGATACCGTGGCCGGTGTTGACCCTCAGCGATGCAGTCAGTCCATAGGATGCGGCATTGGCCTTGAACATATCGCGTGTGCGAACATAATAACCGAGGTCGTCAGTTCCGGGATAATCCTGGCTGTCGTCGTAAAAGATATAATACCTGCCGTTTTGAAGCGGGTTGTTGACCTTCAGCAGGGCCTTGATGACATGGTCAATGCCCTTGTCAAAGATATCCTGCGCCTCATCAACCACGATGAAATCATACTTTTCAATTTTCCCCCGGGATCCAATCTTTGCCACTGCACCCTTGACGCACTCTCTCACTCCTCCCCTTTTCACCGTCTGCGTCGTCGGTACCAGGGACTTGTCTCCTGACAGCTCTCCCAGCTCGCATGCAAGATCAAAATACAGTTTTGCGGTAATTTTATCCTGTGGTATATCAATTTCCGGGTCTGCCAACCTTGATTTCATCTGCTCCAGCAGGAGCTCATTCCAGCATACGTAGAGGCCTTCCAGACCTTCATTCCTGCACAGCCGTGTAATTATGTCCAGGGCATAGGTCGACTTGCCGCTTCCGGGCGGGCCTTGAATAATCAATCTGCGGTTTTCATTCAGTCCGCTCAGGATAGCCAATCCTTCCCTTGTCCGACGATCGGCTTCCGCAAGGTTAAGTTTAACAAGCGACTTTTGTACTGAAGGGTTGAACTCAGGTTCGAGGGCATCGCAGATGCGCTTCATCTCCTCCTCATCCAGCTCCTTCCATTGAATGTATCTGGCGCTCCCGTTTCGGATTTCCGTATCACGGAACTTCTGCCGCTGCCGCTCAAGCGAGGCTATTATCATCCCGGATAGCGTTTGCTCATGGTCCCTGTGCCACAGATCATCCTGTCCAATGGAATTCCGGTTGAACGCGCATTCCGGAAAGCATACCATCTTACCTACGAAGATGTTCCGGAGATTCTTTTCCAGAAGGTATTTCTGAATAGCATCTGCATTGCCGTCTACCTGAATGAAGGGGTTGTCGAGAGATTCCTTCTTCCTGTCGCCCACAAGGCGATAGTATCCGGTTCCACCTTCCGGCTGATTCCCGTAGCTTATTATTCCGCCCTTTACCTCTATGACCATTATTCCAACCCTGGTCAGAACAACGAAATCGCACTCCCCTGCCATCTGTGTGTGGTGATACCGTGATGACAACCTCAGCTGATGAATGACATGCAAAAGCTCGTCATCATCCCGGCGCACTGAGAGTTGCTTGTCAGCCTCCTTCTCACCTGAGTTGGTTATTTGCCATGGATTGTATAACCTGTTTATCATCGGATACCTCCTAATATGATCAAGCTGAAAAGCAAGCTACATTAAAAAAATCAGTTATTAAAATCGTTCCGGCAACCCGTAAGTTATCCGGATAATTCATATATTTAATTCACAGTGGAAGATTTGCTCGTGAATCATATTTCTTGCTAAAATAAACCTATAAGTTGATTTAATGAAATTTATTCGTATATTTGCCGACAGTAATTGTTTGCTTACTGTACAATACGACAATGAAAGGCACCATGAGTTTCAGAAATTATTCATCCGATGGACTGATCCTGAATACCTATATGCTTTTTTCAAGGCCAATGAAAAAGACCTTAACCGCCCCTTCTGGGGTGGCATTTCGGTTGAACAGGCAGTTATCGAAACTAGAAATGAGGCAATTGAGCTGTTTGTATATATCAAATCTTTAAATGATAAACCGTCTGAAGAAAGAGTTCCAATGCTCAGGGATTTCTTTAAAACCCTGAGCACCCGCAAACACAGGGAATCATACCTGGAAACAAAGAAGGCTTACGGAACAAGAAGGAAAACCTGGCTCAGACTGTATGCCATCAAAGCCGGGGATGAAGTATATATATTTACAGGAGGGGCAATTAAGCTGACAGATACATTGGAAGAAAGAGAACATACGCTTAAGGAGCTACGGAAACTAGATCAGTGCCGGAGGTTCCTTATCAGTGAAGGGATAGCAGACGATGACGGAATGACAGAACTGATTGAATTGTAGAAACATGAAGAAAGCAGGTACAACAGAAATGATAAGTAAACATGTTGCTGATGGCCGGTCAGACTGGATGCAGCAGGTTGAATACTTCGAGAAGAACCGGCAATGGCTTGACAAGTCGGCAGAAATAGCGGTCAGGATACTCAGTACACTCAACAGTCTGTCACTTAGTCAGAAGGAACTGGCAGAAAGAACCGGTGTTACCCCGCAGTATATCAACAAGGTGGTGAAGGGTCGTGAAAACCTGTCCCTGGAAACAATATGCAAGATTGAGAAAGCCCTTAAAATAAGCCTGGTTGAGATACCTGCGAATGAAGCCTCGATTGACATTTCATGGGTTGGGGAACCGGCAGGTTTCAATTTCTATTATCACCTGAACAAGATGCTGATAGGAAGGGAAAACTTAAGCTGCAATCCGGAAAGCACATTCCGGTTTCAAAAAGAATCATTCAATGCATGACCATGAAGAGTAAAACAGGCGAAATAGGATTTGCACTCAGGAAAATAGTGACAGAACAGTTTGCTGCCATTGAGGACGGTTTCAATGAACTGGGCGATATCGGATTCAACGTCTCACTAAGGTTTTCTGCGGCTGAGGAGCAAAGGTTCGTTGCCGTATTTGCATTGTTTACATTCACCTCCGACAACAAACCGTTCCTTGTGGCCGAAGCAAGCTGTCATTTCCATATAAAGGATAGTGCATGGAAGCAGATGATCAGGCCTGAAACGAATGACCTGGTTGTTCCAAAAGCATTTCTTTCACACCTTTCAATGCTGACAATCGGTACCTGCAGGGGCATCTTGCACAGTAAAACCGAAGGCACATGCTTCAACAAATATGTAATCCCGACAATAAACGTGACCGGGATAATTAAGCAGGACGCCCTATTCAACCTCGGTAGGTGACAATAACAGAATCAACCGGCCTGCCTTTTGGCAGAATAGGATAAACAGCTATGGCTATGGAACATACGTCAGAGAACCAACCTGTAATATGCCCGCAATGCGGATCAGAAAAAGTTGCTAAAATTCACTATGGAAGGGCGAAGAAATCGGACGAATTCAAGGCAGACATGGAGGCGGGAAGAGTCGTAATGGGAAAATGGAGCCTCAACCTTCACAAACCTGAGTGGAAGTGCATGGATTGCGGAACTGAGTTTTACAATACTGCAGGCTGATGTTCATTATCAGGTTATGACCCTTATATATAAACGGCTTGGATGGTAAACACGGGTAATTTTATCGTTGTTTACATCAGTCTCTTTGTATCTTTCAAGATAATCTATGAGTCTATTCTTCATCTGAGTATCATTTAGCTTCAGAAGCTCAGAGACAGTCGGGTTCCGAGATATCAGGACGATATTATTCAGCCAGCGCCTGACAATTTCAGGCTCTCTCCCATTAATAATAATTTTAGCATCCTCGTTACTCTGATCTGCAATATGGCACTGAATCACAAGCTGATCATACAATAAAGGGTATAAAATTGCAGGCACGCTATTTTCATAACCCCCCATGCCATTAGTAATTCCGTCGCAAGTCGTGTAAAGAACCGGTACCCTGACCCCATCCTTAATGAGGATTTTAAGGATGTCTTCATTCCAATAGCCTGCAAAATATATAAGCCAAAGCCTGTCTTCTGAATAGGGTTTGTGGATTTTGAAAATAAATATCTTCCTTTTCTCCTCTTTTGATATTCCCAAGACAAGATTGATACTCAGACTTGGCTCTTGAGAATCAACTCTAAAGTACTCAAACTCTGACGGGCAGGATGCATCGCAATGTATATATATAAATGGGGAATTTTCCCCCAACTCGCTCAGCCTATCCCCGTTTATAAAAAGAACATCCCTTGTATCTAGGTTGGAGCTTGGGTAAAACAACCTGGGTTGCTGATAAAAGTCTTTCAAGAAATTATCCAAAATACCTATATCCCCAGTCACCTGAATGACATCGCTCGTAATCAACCGTTCCAATCCGGTTTCAGTATGTTCTTTTTTGATCATTTCAATTCAGAAATTTTTTGAGCAAGCGTTTCAAAAAATATATTGGACAGGGCAAGCTCAGTATCCGAAAATTCCTCCCTGAATGAACTTTGACTGATTATATGGCTAAGGAACCTTTTGTAATCCAGCTTATCAAGACAGGCAAAGTGGTCCAGATGTTTTATACCACTTACAAAATCATACACATATCTGTCCATTGCTTTAATTGAATACAATCTGAATACAGCTGCCATTTCACTGGAAATATTAACTTTCTCCAAATCAATCATGTGCCTCATCTTTCCTATATATCTCTTCCTGAAAATATTACTGAAATCTATGTCAGGATGAAGGCTCTCCACATAATTCTCGCAGAAGATATAATACTGGGGAGCGAATACGAATATTGATTTGGTTATCAGAGAATGGTTCGCACAAAACCATATGAAGTCGACCTGATTTTTCACAATGCTCTCCAATTCCCTAAAAGTATCATGATGTGTTTTCCACTGCTGACCTTTGAAGGAGTGAAATGAGTCTGGTTTAATGGCTCTGTATCGTTTAAGAAACCGCAGATTCTCGTAAATCATTTTCTTCTTTGTTAACTACAATTTAACGAATTACAGCTACTCTATAATATGCTGAAAATTGTACCATCAACTTAACCTTCAATACCTTTTCATAATGGTTTAACCAACAGTTGGCTTTCCATGGCCTATTTCGGCAAAGCCATTTCAACATTACTAAAACAAATTGACCTAATTTAGTAAATTATTCCTCATAAATCCCCGGGCATTTTTGTCCTTAATCTAATTTATTATTCGTTTCCTGTGTTTTTTTGCCAGCCTTTGTTTGCTTATCAATCATCTTAAGCTCCCCCATTGGCTTGCTTACCAAACTTATTCCGGCAAGCTTGTAAGCAATATCTCCGTTGATGAATGCTGCACCTCGCTGATGTTTTACCAAAGCTTTGTTTTCACTCCTCTCAACCAGATTGAAAATTCCAAATTCATCCATGTATAAGTCAATCAGCTTGCTCCTGCCGCTTTCCAACTGACGGTATTTTTCCGAGAGGAGAATTTTACCTGCTATCTTTCTCGGGAAACGATGCTCTGCTGTTAACCAGCTAAGAGGGGTTCCATCGACCAGCAACTTTAGTGCTTTTTCAGAGATCATGCCTGAATACAGTTCATCTCCGCTTGGCAAATACCATATTGCCGCACCTACCATTGTTTCCATCAGATCTTTCTGTTTCGATGTTATATTAGCCGAATTGTAAACTTTGGACATGGCAACAATAACCTTTTCCAGTACTTCACATTTTTCAATCAGTCTCAGCTTATTCATAATAATACAATAATATTGCTTTTAATGCTGTTAATTACCTTCATTACAGTGGACTACAGTTGATATACTTTACATCAAGACTTTATTATTTCCTGATTCCCGGTAAGTAGGTTATCCTCTATAATTCCACAAAAATATAAAATATTTTTCAATGCATTAATATTTTTATGCAATTTTATTCTATTTATTTTTAATTTTTCTATTTATATTTGTGCTGTTATAATAAACCGGAATGGATATGCTACTGCTACTGCTTTCACCCGATAAGTTCAGGATAAAGGATCTCTTTGAGGTCTGGCAGGGAATAACTACAAACAGGGACAGGGATGAATATCCTGCCAAGAAAAAGATGTCAGCTAAATATAAGGTAGTGAATCTCTCCAGCATTAACGATTGTACCGGAATGATTACCTCGGACCGACTGGTGGATTACACCCCGGCAAGAAACATACCGGAAGAAAAGCTGCTTACGAAGAACGATTATCTCATTTCATGCAAAGGTGAGGTTAAGGGCTTTTCAATGATCAATTCTCAAATGTTTTTCGAAACGAAAAAAAACACCAAAACATTTCCCTGGCTGGCAGCATCAAATCACTATCTCGTCCTAAGGCCCAGGATGTTATCAGGAATAGGTCATGAAGAGATTATTTATCTTCATAACCTTCTCAGTATATTTATTCCGGAGTTGGACAACCTGGCCAGATCAAGGCCTGGCAATACGAAGTATCTTACCCTTAATGATGTCGCTAACTATAAAATAAGATATCCGGACAAGAGGGTTGGTATTATTAATGAATTCAACAGGCTGTTTAACGAATATTCAGAAAAACTGGGTGAACTGAATGATATCAAAGGCCGGCTGGATGAATTCAACAGGTCCCTTGCATCTAAAATAATAATACCCCAGGATGATCCTGAGAAATAATTGATACAATTAAGCTACTGCCAGACATTCTCCCGGATTAAAGCAGCTGAATAAGATATCGTGGCATGTTAAAATGCAATAGGACCTACAGATAATTGACTTGCGACTATCCTTGATTAGGCTTACTCTCTGTGTTAAATGAACAATTCCAGAACCTGACATATGCAATTTGAATGAAAAAGACATCTGGCATGATATTCAGACAATTCTGATTGCGAGAGAATCATTGCCCGGAGGATCTTAAGTATACTGAACTTCATTGTCATAAACAAGTTTCGCATGGAGGATTTCTTCAAATTCTTGATCATCATCGCAGCAGGAGGAATTGCAGGCGGACTGGCTGGATTTTGCATAGACATTATTCTTGCCCTGCGTAAATACTACCTGAACAGGTATTGGGTCACCTGTGTTCCATATGCAAGGCTTGTGAGGGAAACCATTTACTTCACCAAAGGTATTCTTGCTGAAAAGGGCATCAGATACTATCCCTCCTTTACTTTAAGGTACTACCGTCACAGTAAATACGCTGGTGTCTTCAACAGTGAAGTGGTGATTTATCTCAAAAGCAACAGTGATATACCTGAGTTGGTGGATACTGTCCTGCATGAGGTACAGCACTATATCCAATCCCTTACCGACAAGCATTACAAGCATTATGACCGGTATACAGCTGAGGTGGGTTACTGGAACAATCCTTTCGAGGTCGAGTGCCGGGACTTTGCTGCAAGGCATCGCGACATCTGCCTGAGGCACCTTGAAGCCAGACAACTTATAAAAAAGCAAAATATGAAAGCAACTGCTAACGAGCCAGAACCCGTAGCCGATGTAATCACCCCATCACAATGGGTTAATACCGGATGGTTCCTGCTTGGCTTTGCCGGAGTGTTGACTGCAGTGTATACGGAGTGCTGGCTTTTTGCCACACCGATAGTCTGGTGGCTGTGGAAGTTTGCCGTAATCGAATGCTGGCAGTTCAGGTTTGACGACAGCACCGAAGCAATCGCGGAAAGAAAGGGAGTATTCTCCGTTCAGACTGCCGAGGCAAACTGGTTCAGGGTCAAATCAGTGCAGGTCAGAAAACCATTTCTGATGCGGCTGGTGGGCATTTCAATCGTCGATGTGATCACATCCGAACCCTTCAGACCTTATCTGTGCCTTTACGGAATCAGACAGGGAGAAGCATGGGCCAGGTATATACGGGAGATGGCTGCATACCACAGGAAACAGAAAGGAGTACGTGAAACCGACTTCCATCATTTTTAGAACCTGATCGACTTAACCTGGTAAAAGAAAAAGAATGAAAACCCTGGTTATTCACCCTCACGATCCAACCACGGAATTCCTGAAGCCGGTATATGAACATGTTCCCGACCGGGCAGTAATTACCGGAGGTGTCACCAGGGAGGAGCTGGGTGCATTGATTGACAGTCATGACAGAATAATGATGATGGGCCATGGTTCTCCGGCAGGACTGCTGGCAGTCGGTCAGTTTCCGGGTGCCGGCATTTTCATTTTGGATCACATACTAATGCCTGCTCTGGAAAAGAAGAAAAACAGTATCTTCATTTGGTGCAACGCTGATCACTTCGTCGAGTATTACGAACTTGACGGGTTTTACTCAGGAATGTTCGTATCCGAGGTTCATGAAGCCGGTATGATGGGATTGACAGATATCGACCAGGTGCTGGTTGACCAGTCCAATGCCTAATTTAGCCTGGCAGCAGGACGGCACATAAACGATGCGTCTCCTGAGAACATTTGTGAGAATGTCAAACGGGAGTACGGCCTCCTGGCAACGACAAATCCGGTTGCCGAATACAACCATAATCGATTGTTCTTCAGATTAAATAACGATTTAAAATCAATAGCATGAAAAAGAAGTTAATGTTTCTTACCCTGTTAGGGTTGATGACCTTGAGGATGACCCTCCTGGGCGATTCACCTCTTACTTCCACCGAATTCAACAGGCCCTATTCGAATGAACCGGCGGTTATCGAAGCAGGCAACGGCGTCCTCACTCCCACCCTGGCTGGTTTCCTTGCGGATGAAAGAAATCCAATCGATTTAAGGATGGCTGTCATCAACCGGCTTGGGTGGAATACGGAAGGGACCGTAAACGACTCCCTGTTCCTTGAATACCTTAAGGAAACCAGGGGCTACAATGACTTAAATGATCTTTTGGAAAGAGGCTCTGCCAGTGAGTTGCTCTGCATGGCCTACCTTTCATCCATGGCGGATTATTTTGATGTAACCCTGGCCACTCAAGTTGCCGAAAAGGCCGTATCAAAGAATCCAGGCAGCTTCACTTTCAACATCATCCTTGCACTTATCAAGGCTCAGACAAAGCTGACGGAATTCGACTGGTGCGAGGTTTACAATCTCACCAACCGTGTAAGGGAGGACAGCTCGCTTGTACAGGACATGAAACCAGAGGCAATGGCCTGGATTCACGGATACATGGATCAGTACCATGAGTACTGTCTGTCGCCGGATGACCGGAAGGGAAGAAGGAGGAGACGGTAAGGCCCTGTGTAGCATGTAATGGTAACCACTGTTTGTATTAAGGGTGCAAGTGGAGTCAGCATTTGACCAGTAAAATTGATGGCCGTTCAGAATGCATTTATCTGATTCTGTAAAGGTCAGAATACCAGGATACCCATTTCTTTAATTCCTCGCTCCCAACCGTTTTTGCAGCTTCGGTTAATTTTTTCGAAGTAAGACAACTAAACACACTTTTGTCCCTTAGCAGGCTAACATAACTTCTTACAGTCTCATCAAGGTCATGATTGTCGGGATGATGAATAACAGAGAAATGAACATTCTTGAATTGGCCTAACTTCCTGATGGAATGACCAAGTAACTGGTTCCTCCACAATTGGTTTTCTCCACCTATATATGGACAACTTGTCCTATTGTCCCGCGACTGAAAGGAATAAAGGTTTGACTCTTTTGTTATCTCCCAGTATTTGTAACGGCACGAATAGGTATAGTAACATTTAGCGTGATCAGAGAGGATCAGGTTCCCGTCGCGGCAGAAATCCTTCTTTTTGTTCTTACTTGTCCTGTATCCGCCACACCTTGTAAATTCATCCTCCGTCAACTTATGCTCAATCAGCCATAAAGACAACTCCCCTGAAGTATTGTAATAAGCTATTGCCACATCTGCATCTGTACCTGCCTGAGGTGTGTGATCTTTCAAGGGGTTTGATTCATGGCAATACTCAAAGGCATATCCGTTGTTCAATGTGTCTGTAGCCAGCTCCCTGAAGTCAGGTTTTACCAAAGTAAATACAATGTTAGCAGTCTTTTTATCCCTGAGCAACGGAAAGAGCAGATTCAGGCAAGCTGCCTGTGAGCTTGCCATATGTCCAAAATGCCTGTGCTTCTTGAAATCTAGTTTCCTGACTTCTTCAACTAATGCAGGATAAATTGGCAGCCATTCTTCCTGTGCCGATGCGGGCAGGATGGTGTCATATTCCTCGCCTCTGAAACTGCCTTTCTCCCTGGTTATATTCTTCCACTTCCATTCGATGAAATGTATGAACATCTCAAGCTGAAAATCGGTAAGATGCGAAGGCAAATCATACTTTCTCAAAATTTCAGGAGGCACTTTTTTCTTGTTCTGCTTTTTCATAAAATCAATAACCTTAATGTTTTAAATAAGTTGTGAGGGAGGTATCGAAGAAGACCAGCGGTGTTTTTCATGATCAAGTTCTGCCAGTTTCCTTCTGCATAACTCCACTATATTTGTATCGAATGCTTCGGGATACCTCAAAATGACAGCTTCGAACGTAAGGTCAACCAGTCCCATTTCTACAAGGAGCCTATAACCCAATGCATCTGTTGGTCGATTGACTGCCCTTTCTGCTGCTTTTATTATTCCATAGCGTGCAACCATTTGCCATGTTCTGTTGGCGCGTGTACTATGGCCATTCCTTTGTGTCAACAATTCCTCATAAGCATAAATTGCTTTAGCCAATTCTATTTCAACCTCACGGTTAAAATTGTGGGAACGAGCCCGAAGTTCTATCCCCCTACGCTTTGTATGTCTAGCAAGTTCAGAAAAGAATTCCGTAAGCTCATCGCATGCCTGATGTGTCTTTAGGGTTTTAAAAAGTTTGTCTATCGTTTCCATCTATTTAATAATTACTAAGTCTCAGATCAGGCTTTTATATTATCCTCAGTGATGCCAAGAAAATTAAGGATAGGTTTGAAATTATTCTTGCATTCAATGAATCTCTCAATAATTGGCATACCCTCAACATGTGCTTCCAGATTCATCTCCTTTTGCTTATTCCGAAAAGGCTCGATGTAATTGAAAACATTATCCGGCCTTCCCCCATATTGATGTTCATTCAGTATGATAAGCTCAAATGCCTGAGCCTGATTGAGAACCCACATTTCATCTGGAATAACAGCGTGAAGAACAAAAAAATCCGCACTACGTACCTTTTTCTTCCAGGATTCTTCTGGAGGAAGTCCACAATCATGCGCAGACTTCAATTGTCCTTTTGTAACTCTAAGCTGGAACCAACGATGAGTTTTTACCTTCCCCGGATTTCGTCCCTTTACCTGAATCCTGGCTACTCTTCCCGGATGTAATTGATCTGTAACCAAAAAATCTGCTCCACTATTGCGCTTTGCCTCGATAACAGTTAAACCAAACGATTCAATCTTCTGCCTTACTGCAGCTTCGGTTAATCTGGCCGTGTCTGTTTGCGGTAATCCCATAATCCCAATCCTTTAAAATTAGTGATGCGAATTTTTTCATGGATATAAATCATTCGACTCCGGCCTTTCAATTTTCGTTAGTACTGATTCTTCTCAGACTAGTCCAGGCATGACTAATTTTGTATGACTCAAGCGCAATCCTAATGGCCTCCTCCAAGTCTCTGTCTGAATAGACATGCAAGGGCTTTGATCCGAGTCCGTCCTGCTTATTTATCCAGATGCCTGGCTCAAGTCCAGCTATCCTCTTGCCCCCAGTAAAATATCGTAATGACATTGTCTCCGGAAAGGCACCAAGCAATATAAATGCTTTTCTTGGAGTGCAGAAATAACTTATCCCGTAAATATTTGTCTTCGATTTAAAATAAAGTCTCCTTTGATTTAGCTCCTTAATCAATTTATCGCGAAAAAGCAGAGTATACTTTTTTACTTCGTCAGATGAATGATTGAATTCAAATACGTCACTCAGTGAGTATTTTGGGGTCTCAAGACAGCTTAATGTCCAAGGGTTGATAATTTCAGTGTACTTCATGACTATGTTTTTTAAAGTTTAAATTGCCTTCATCCATGGAGCATGTACCTACCAAATTTAGTTCAGAATAATGTAATCTGCCTGGTAACGAGCCAAAATTTAGTGTTAAAGATCTCTTTATTCATTTACATTGCAGATAGGCTGCAAAGTGAGGGTGTTTATTTGCAGCAGATTCTGCAAGGAAGGCCGAAGCAGCTAAGAAATCTATCAGAATTAATACCTAAACCGAACAGACATGGAGAAGAAGCATCAGGTTCACAATCTAATCATTCTCGACGAGAGTGGTTCTATGGAATCGATCAAGGAATTGATCATCAGCGGATTCAATGAGCTGGTTCAGACAATCCACGGAATTGAGCAACAATACCCGGAGCAGGAGCATTTCATCTCATTTGTGACATTCAACGGCATGGGCCAGAAAGTCATACATTTCCGTGAACCGGTTGCCAGGCTGGGTAATATTGACGGCACGAAATACCAGCCCAACTCCATGACTCCCCTTTATGATGCCATGGGTGACTCGATCAACAGGCTGAAGCAGGAGCTTGAGAAAGAGTCGGACTACAACGTCCTGGTTACAATCCTTACGGACGGTGAGGAGAACGCCTCGAAGGAATATTCAGGCACTGCCATAAAGAAACTGGTTGAGGAGATGAAACACCTGGGCTGGACCTTCACTTACATAGGGGCCGACCATGATGTTGAGAAATTCGCCATTGACATATCGATAACAAATGTTATGGCCTTTAAGAAAGATCATCGCGACATCAACAGACTGTTTAATGAGGAAAAGGCCGCGAGATCCAGGTACAGTCAGAAAATAAGGGAGAAGAAAAACACGGACGATGACTTTTACAAACCGGACGAGGAAAAGAAATCATAATGAACAAAAGACACGAAGCAAGGACCCAGCCCACAAAATGCCCTGAATGCGGATCGTTGCGCATTGCGAGGATACTGTACGGACTCCCGGCATGGTCTCCAGAGCTTGAGGCTGACATGAAAGCCGGAAGGGTGGCAATCGGAGGCTGCTGCATCACCGGTGATGACCCGGCATGGAAATGCATGGAGTGCAAAACGGAGATCTATGGGAAGAAGTCCTGATTCTGCTGATTATCCATCGGTTTTTTACTAGGCTTAAGTTGGCACTGCATGAGGACTGAATTATCTTTTAACTTATCTTTTGATTGAAACGGAAATAAAGAATAACACCGTCTTGGTATTGCATTTCGAGTCCGTTCCGGCATGAAGCGGATCGGAGCCAACCGATCCTGACAGTCCATGAATTGTAAAACTTTCAGATCCTGGTAGCAGAGTCTGATCCGGTGATTCAGTGATTATTTTTCAGGAAATCGCTTTCAATTACATTATACCTGCCACTTTTTAAAACCGGTTCGAGCGTTGCCCTGTCCTCCCAGAATACCGTTGCACCCCGGCTACGGGTGCCATCGGCAGTGGTGATCCACAGAGTGCCCTCCCTTATCTCAGCCGTGGCTCCGCCGGAAGCGTTCAGGCGGGTAATTTCAAGCTTTATGCGCTCTTCATACTCCCTGATGAGACCCTCATATGCTCTGTGAACTGCATGGTATGACTCAGTGAATGAATCGCACAGTCTGAGTGACCTGTAAGCCTCAGGATAGCTTTCGTTCATCTTAAGCAGGTACTCCCTGATAAAAAAGTCAAACTCAAAGAAAGCTGTCATTTGACTCTGGAGATCTCCTACCCACTCTATAATTCCGCTGATTTCTGAACCTTCCGACTCAGCATATGCCCGGAAGAGGTCAAAACCGCACCTGGAACCGTGATAATAGGCATGAAACTCATCAAGAAGCCCTATCACACCCTGACCCTGCGTCGACGTTGTGCCGGCGACGTAAGTGTCAAACCTGAAAGTACGCAGCTCACGCGGTATCTCCCGCACCAGCTCCCTGGACGGGAAGAGCATCTTTTGGGGAAAAGAGATGAAGAAGCTCTCTGAGGGTGACAGGTAGAGGAAGCCGTTTACATTGTCCCAGTCCATAGCCAGATGATGCTCCTGTGCATATAAGAAGATATTGTTGCTAAAATATGCATGCGCCGTCTCATGAACATTGGTGCCCATGCTCCCCAGTATCTCAGTTGCCGTGTTTCCCTCCAGGAACTCAAATGACTCCATGGGTTTGTGCGACGACATTGTCATGCCGTCGACGGTAGCAGCCTCCATATAATCCGGAAGGTCGTCATAAAGCATTAGTATCTTCCAAGACTGCGGCGAATCCCTTTGGGTGACCTTTTTTACCCAGGCAAAATGTTCGGCGGCGGTTCCGGAGAGTGCCTTACCTTCAAAAGTACCCCCCCGTTCCGCATCTACATCATTATCTGAAGTCCCGGGTTCCGAGGAAAGGGTATATCCAGAGGTAACAGAAGCAACATTAACGTCATTATAGCTATCATCAGTCCGATAATCAATCCAGTCCGACTGCTGAAAGTCACAGTTAGTGTCCCGGTTATCAACTACGTCTTCTGTATCAGTTTCCTTTTCTGCCAGCAGGTTCTCAACGTGTCTCGCCGAATTTTCCGCCCATGCCACTATCCTTTCAGCCAGGGCCTTTTCATCCCTCAGAAAGAAACCAGTAGCAGCTACTGTAAGGATTATCAGAACCAGGATCTTCAACAGGGCTTTCATTCTGCTGATTTTGAATTAGTCCCGCTGAAAGGAGCCTTTTTCATCTCCGGGAGATCAAGGGTCTCAACAGGTATCATTTCAACCGGCAGCTTTAACTGTTCAGCCCAAAACAAGGCAAGATGATACATCTGCTCATCATCTTCCTCATAAGTGTACTTAACGGTTACCTTCTTCCCGGATGAAGTCACCTCCTTCAGTTTTTTCAGGAACCAATATAGCTTACCGCTGTTCGTGCCGTTAACATACTCAATCGAAATATCAATGACGGTCTCCTCTTCGGGCTCATCGCAGTATGAGGTGACCCAATCCATTATCGGGGCAAAGAATTCATCAGGTTCCCGCGGTATGCATCTGCCAAAAATTTTTATCCGGCCATTGGATGACATGGAAACCTCTGGGCTGTAATTTGTGGCTTCTATGAACAGATCATTTATCATTGCCTGCTTTTTATTTATGTACGGAAATACTGCGCGATTATTGCAAAGAAATGACTGAAACAGAATGCAGTCTGCCATAATTGACAACAAAACCAGAAAGCCAATAAAGGAGTTGACATGACAGGCACTTATTGATCCGGGATTGTGCTACTCCTGATCACTGCACGAATTAATAATCTTCCAGGATAACACTATGCCAATTATCATAGAACAGATGGTTAATAGCAGATATTACCGGCCTTTGGATAAGGTCGTCAGGCAGAATTTCCTGCTTCGGTGAGGACTTTCTGGTCCCCGACACCAGGATTGAAACTCTGTCTGACAGTTGCAGTTAAAAATCAGTTTAACATTTTACATTGCAGATAGGCTGCAAAGAGAGGTTGTTTATTTGCGGCAGATCCAGTCCGGCATAACGGATCAGTTGAATTATCTGTTGAATTTAGCACTTAAACCGAACATACATGGAAAAGAAACACCAGGTACACAATCTCATCATCCTCGACGAAAGCGGTTCAATGGATTCGATCAAGGAGATGATAATCAGCGGATTCAATGAGCTTGTCCAGACAATCAAGGGTATCGAAAAGGAATACCCTGAGCAGGAGCATTTCATTTCACTCGTGACCTTCAACGGATTGGGACGAAAAGTGATACACTTCACGGAACCCGCGGCCATGCTGGAATCGATCGACAGCTCGAAATATCAGCCCAACTATTCAACGCCCCTCTATGACGCCATGGGCGATTCCATCACAAGTCTGAAGCAGGCACTCGGGAAACGGACAAACTGCAGTGTCCTGGTCACAATCCTTACAGACGGCGAGGAAAATGCCTCGAAAGAGTATTCCGGCGCTGCCATCAAGAAATTGGTTGAGGAGATGAAACAGCTCGGCTGGACTTTCACCTACATCGGCACTGACCACGACGTGGAGAAGTTCGCCACGAACATTTCAATAACCAATGTGATGTTCTACAAAAAAGACACTGGCGGCGTCAATGAATTGTTCAGGAAGGAGAGAGGTGCCAGGGCTGCCTTCAGTCAAAAAATCAGAGACAAGAAGAACACGAACGATGACTTTTATGAAACCGACGAACCTAAGAAATCGTAATGAACAAAAGACACGAATCAAGGGATAAACCCTCAAAATGCCCGGAATGCGGGTCGTTGCGCATTGCCAGGATCCTTTACGGCTATCCGGCCTACTCGGCAGAGCTTGAGGCTGACATGAAAGCCGGAAGGATTGCAATCGGAGGTTGTGTAATCACCGGCGACGACCCTGCATGGAAATGCATGGAATGCGAAACAGAGATCTACAGGAAGAGTTCCTGACTATGTTGACTATACATTGGTTTGAGGATAGGTTTAAGCTAGCAGTATATAAGGCCTTAATTATTTTATAACTTAGATTTTACATTTAGCTGGAATAAAGAAAAACACTATTTTTGTATTGCATTCCGAGTCCGTTCCGCCAGTTGGCGGACGGAGCCAACCGAGCCTGAACCGGCCACGGTGGAAAAACAATGCGGGCGACAACGGCCAAAAATAAAGGTTAGGATCTCCCCTCTCAGGTTTACCGGAATGCAGATTGTTTAACCTTTAAAAACATTTGCATCATGGAAAATGAAGAAAAAACTGAAAAAAACTCGAAAGAACGGGAGCTCGATCCCGGTGAAAAATTCCTCAAGGAATATCTGGAGATGCCTTATACAAACGACAGAGTCGGACAGGCATTTGTGATACTTCGCCCGGGCTTACGCATTGCTGTCAACAAAAAGAGTGATACTGATTGTGAAAACAATGACCACAGTAACCAGGACAAATAAACACAGTGATTTCGTACAAATTAGGTGCAGGAAATTTGGGAACAAGAGTGCAGTGCTTTCGGGAACACAGGAGAGTTAAACCCTGTGTCCTTAGTTCAGAATTTCGCCAGGGAAATAGCTATTGCCCTATAAACTCGGTAATGGCATTCCTGATCTCCTCTTCTGAGAGGGAGTTGAATACCTCCCTAGAAATGAACATGGCGGACATCATATCCGGAGCCCGGAGAGCAGTGCCGGCAACAGTATCAGAGACTCTTCAGAATCTTAAAGTATTCTGATTTGTGGCGTTGGGTTACATTCAACAGATACCATCCGGGTTCAAGACTCTCCAGATCCAGGATTATCAGGTCGCCCTCCTGCTCCCCGATCAGCAGAGTCTTTCCTGTAAAATCCGTAATACTGTACCGTGTCTTCGCCGCGGGACTCTCCTTCGCATCCAGCCTGATTGACAGTTTATCGCGGAAAGGAATGGGGAAAATGAGCAGGTCGTTTCCGGTAACAGGATAAATACCGGTAATAACATAATTATACGGTGCGGACATTTCCGAAGGACAGCCGTCGGCCACCACCTGCAGCGTGTAAATACCGTTAATCGCGGGATATAGCGTTTTTACCGTCTGCCCGGAGAAGATATCATTCAGATACCACCGGTTGTTAATCTCACTCGATGAAACAAGCCTGACAGTCCCGGATATGGTGTCGGCATCTATAACGGGCTTTTTCGGATTAACGCATAACTCCATCCAGACCGTGTCAGCCTCTTCATAAGAGTCATTGCCCGGCTCGGTTGCGATGACCGTGATCCTGCCCGGAGAGCTGTATATCAGCCTGTTCTTTTCAAAATAGGCGTTACCTGCCATCACCTTGAAAGAGACCTCCTCCCCTGAATCGGAAGTGGCATTCAGGTAAACCGGGTTGTCACCCTCGGTAACTGTGCCGGGATCTTCCAAGACGATACTGTTCTCCGCCTTCCCAATAGAAACCGTAATATTCTCCGCACTGAAATATGTGCTGTCAGTCCCGTCGGTATAAGCCTTGATCAAAGCCGTCCCAAGCCCGATGGCGCGTATCTCGTTCCCTTCGATAAAGGTCCTGTCGTCCATGCTAATGAAACTGACATCGAGGCCGGATCCGGATGTGGCATTGATGGTCTGATACTGGTAAAGTTTCATGGGATTCAATGGCTGGTAACTGATCCCGAAATAGTTCCTGCCCGGCTCCGATTCGTTTGTGACCAGCAGTTTATTGGAGTACTGGGTTGTAAGAAAAACGGTTCCTTCAGGAGACTCGCAAAAATATCCGTTCACATTGGCAACAGGGGGAATACCTTCATTAGTTGCGACCCATCTTTGAGAATAGTCCATCCTTGAATAGATCCCCGGGGAGGAACCTGATATCCGGTTGGCAAAGAGGTGTCCCGAGGAAGCAGAAAAAATACCATTCATTATTATTGAGAAAGGCAACGGGTTTGTCGCGCCCCAGGTTTCCTGCTGCC